>Ga0187893_10000289_pt1 | contig 129852 bp, 115 predicted proteins | sample MA1701074metaG_FD_139574 | JGI IMG/M metagenome (GOLD analysis project Ga0187893, IMG submission 139574) | White microbial mat communities from a basaltic lava cave in the Kipuka Kanohina Cave System on the Island of Hawaii, USA - MA170107-4 metaG ...
ATGGGTTTGCCGTCGTCGGTGACGATGAGCGCCGAGGCCCCCAGCGAGAGCGCTTTGATTCCCTTTTCGATCTCTACGTTCTTTTCCAGTTTGGGGAAGGGCGAACCCATCACCTCGCCGATCAGCCTGGTGGAAATGTTCACGTGGTCGAAGACAAGTTGGAGGGCGGTAATCTCCTGGATCGAACCGAGCGACTCGCCCGCTTCGCTGAAGACCGGCAACTGGGAGATGCTGTGCGCGTGCATCAGGCCGACCGCTTTTTGCACCGTGTCCCGCGGGCTAACGGTGATGAGCGGGGAGATGTCGCCCTTGGAATCGAGCACGTCGCCGACGGTCATCTCGGCGCCGGAGGGCGTCAGGTAGCCCTGGGCCTGCATCCATTCCTCGTTGAAAATCTTGCTCAGATAGCCGCGTCCGCCGTCCGGAAGCAGGACGACGACCAGCGTCTCGGCCGGCAGGGCCGCGGCGAACTGGAGCGCGGCGCAGATCGCGGCCCCGCCCGACCCGCCGACGAGCAGGCCCTCCTCGGCGGCGAGCCGGCGGGTCATGAGGAAGGCGTCGCGGTCTGAGACGTTGATGACGGTGTCGATAACCTTGAGGTCGACCGTGCGGGGGACGAAGTCCTCGCCGATGCCCTCGACCTGGTAGGGCCGCGGCATCGATCCCGGGGTGTAGATGGACCCCTCCGGGTCGGCCCCGACGATCTGGATGCGGGGGTTCTTCTCCTTCAGGAAGCGGCCGGTGCCGGAGATGGTTCCGCCGGTTCCGACTCCGGCGACGAAGACGTCGATCTTGCCGTCGGTCTGGCGCCAGAGTTCGGGGCCGGTGGTGGCGAAATGGGCCTGCGGGTTGTTGGGGTTGGCGAACTGGTTGGGCTGGAATGCGCCGGGGATCTCGGCGGTGAGGCGATTGGCGACGCTGTAGTAACTCTCGGGCGAGTTGGCGGCGACCGTGGGGACGGTGACGACGTCGGCCCCGTAGGCCCGCAGCAACTGGAACTTCTCCGGGCTCATCTTGTCGGGCATGACGAGGATGCAGCGGTAGCCCTTGATGGCGGCGGCCATGGCCAGCGCCGCGCCGGTGTTGCCGCTGGTCGGCTCGACGATCGTGCCGCCGGGACGGAGCAGGCCGGCCCGCTCGGCCTCCTCGAGCATCCGCAGGGCGGGGCGGTCCTTGACCGACCCGCCGGGATTGAGGTACTCGACCTTGGCGACGAGTTGGCATTTCAGGCGCCGGCCGATCCGTCGCAGTCGAACCAGCGGCGTGTCCCCGACGCAATCGAGCAGACTGTCGTGGATTTCCATGCCTCTGGTCCCCGGCCGCCGCACCCGATTCCGCCGACGCGCGAAGCGACACCCTATCGGAACCCGCGTGCGTGCGGCTGTCAATCCGCGGCGGCGCACGCCGAACCGCATCCCTTGCTGATCGCGGCGGCGTGCCACGGCCGCGCGGTACGCCCCGCGCCGCAGACCGGGCCGCGCGGGTGCGGTTGACGGGCCGTCCGGACCGATTAGAGTGTGTAGCGGGAGGGCGGGTTTTCACCGGGATGGTCCGAGTCGCTCCGAGGTCAGGGGTCGCGGCCGTTGCGGCCGTCTTCGCGGTCGCGGCGAGCCCGCGCGCCGGCGGCGAACCGAGGCCGGCGGTGACGCCGGTGGCGTGGGAACTGAACTTTTATCCCGGCGAACTGCGGCGGACCTCGGTCCCCGCGGCGGGCGGGGCGGCCCGGGTTTATTGGTATTTTCCGTACCGCGTGGTGAACAATACCGGGCAGGACCTCGATTTCCTGCCGCACGTGGAGCGTGTGGGCGAGATCGACAGCGAGGCGCCCCCGCAGATCGCGGCCTCGCAGCCCGAACGGGGGGCGCGGATGTTCGTCGAACCCGCGATCGTGGGGCTGGACTCGGCGGTATTCCGGGCGATCCGCCAGTCGCACCCGCGCTCGCACCCGTTTCTTGTCGAACCGGTGCAGGCGATCGGCCGGCTGCTGCACGGGGCCGACAACGCCCGCGAGAGCGTCATCGTGTTCGGCGATCTGGACCCCCGGGTGAATCGGTTCACGATCTACGTCGGCGGGCTTTCGGGCGAGCGGCAGGCGGTGTCGAATCCCGGCTTCGACGCGCGTAAACCGGCCGGCGAGAAGAACCCGCGGCAGTTCGTGCTGCAAAAGACGCTGGCAATGCCGTACACGCTGCCGGGCGACCCGAACACGCGGCGGAACGCCATCCCGGTTCTCGGGCGGATGGACTGGGTGATGCGCTGAACGGGGGCCGTGGCGTCCGGGACGGGACGACGTTACAATTCACGTGTGAAAACGAGGGACGACGATGGCTCATAAGAAGGGACAGGGTTCAACGCGGAACGGCCGGGACAGCGGACCGCAGTTTCGCGGCGTCAAGCGCTTCGCGGGCGAAGTCGTGCGCACGGGAACGATCCTGGTGCGGCAGTGCGGCACGCCGCTGCTTCCGGGGCTGAACGTCGGGCGCGGCCGGGACGACACCCTGTTTGCGCTCGTGGACGGACGGGTGGTCTATCGCGGTCGCAAGGTGGGGGTGGAGCCGATCGAAAAGACCGGCTGAACGGCGCGCCGGCCGCTCGCGCCGGCCTCGTGCATTACCAGCCGTTTGTTCTTCCCGCCGCCTCGTTGGCGGGCCACGAAAGCCACGCCGCCAACGCGAGCACGAGCAGCACCCCGGCAATCACCGCCGCGCCGCCGCGCGGGCCGAGGCGTTCGCGTCCGCTGCGGACGGCCTGCCGCGCCAGACAACCCGCCAGCGGCGCGCCGCCGACAAGCAGAAACGCGCTCGGCGGCACCTCGCCGTAGTTACTCGCGTATCCCTGCACCAGCAGGCCGAGCAGGCCCGTTGCCGCCACCAGCGCGGCGGGCGCACCGAACGCCGACCGCGGCCGCAGCAGCGCGGCGAAGGTCAGGCCCGCCAGCCCCGCGGCCATCGCGGCGGCCAACTGGCCGAGCCGGGCGTTGGCGGACAGGACGAGCAGCGCGGCCGCGGCGACCGAGGTCAGCCCCCACGTCAGCGGCCAGACCGGCGACGGCGCCGCCTCGGCCGCGCGACCGGCGGCGACCGCGACGAGAAACACGCCCGCGGCCATCCCGACGCGCCAGCCGGTCAACGGCTCCAGCCACGACGGGACGAGCAGCCACCCCGCCAGTCCGGAGGCGGCGAGTCCCGCCAGCAGGCGCACGGTCGTGCGCCGGGCTGCGCCGCCCGCCGCGCCGAGCAGCGCGGCCGCGGGCATCGCGTACAAGAACCATTCCCAGGAGTGGATCGGCCTTGGACCGGAAAGGCCGAACGATCCGAGGTGCGCCGCGACGTAGGCGAGCGAAAGCCCGAGCGCGCCGCCGGCGGGCCGCGCGGCGGAGGAGAACGCACCGCGGCGCTCGCGGCGTCCGAGCCACGCGGCGACGGCGAACGCCGCCGCGGCCGGAAGCAACCCGCAGATCAGCGCGAGGTTCAGGGCCTGCATGCCGGAGCCGCTGGGTCGGTCGCGCCCGGAGACCGCGGGGAAGGGACGATGCGCCGACCCCGGGGCGTTATTGGGCGTCGCCTTCGAGGCCGACCATGAGGGTGACGTCGTCGCCCAGCGCGCCTGCGCCGTAGGTGATGCCGAACTCGGAGCGCGAGATGGTGAAGGTGGCTTCGAAGCCGCACTTGGCGCCGCGCGGTCCGGACGTGCTGCCGACGTGCTTCATTTCGACCGTGATGGACTTCGTTACGCCGTGCAGCGAGAGATCGCCCGTCACCCGGAGCGACTCGGAGTCGGCGGATTCGACGGAACGGCTCTTGAACGAGATGGTGGGGAACTCCTTGGCGTTGAAGAAGTCGGGGCTCTTGAGGTGCTGGTCGCGCTTGCGGTCGTTGGTGTCGACGCTGTCGGCGCGGATGCGCACGTCGAAACCGGCCTTTTTCGGGTCCGCCTTGTCGAAGGCGAACGAGCCGGCGACCTTGTTGAAGCGGCCGTAGAAGTAACTTACCCCCGCGTGCTTGATGCGGAAGACGACGGAGGTGTGGACGGGATCGATCTTGTACGACGTTCCGGCCGCGGGGGCCGCGGCGGCGACCGGCAGGCAGAGGGTCAGACCGGTCAGGCACGCAAAAGAAAATCTTCGCGGATTCATGGCAACGTCCCTTCTCGCATGCGTACTGGGGAAAACGGCCGCGCGGCCCATGCCCGCGGCCCGGAGTGGAGTATACCGCCGCGGTCTTACGAGGGCGAGGGCCGGATGGGGAGTCTGAGCGGCGCGTCAGGGTCCGAGCCGCGCGCGAGCAAGCGGATTCGGCGAAGCGGAGAGAACCCGCTCCCTCACGGTCGCGGCGCGGAAAGACGGGCTGCGGCTCGGATCGGGTTCACGACGCGTTCACGCCGACGCGGCGGCGGCCGGCGCGGGACAGCGCGGCGAGCACGGCCGCCGGGTCCTCGAAGCGCGTCAGCAGGATCATCGCCGCGATGACGAACGGCTTGCACGACGCCTCGCGGTAGGTCGCCAGTCGATAGCGCTCGAAGACGCCCGCGGCGACCTCGCCCTGCGGGCAACTGACGCCGCTGATGTCGGCCGGCAGGCAGTGCATGTAGAGCGCTTTGCCCTCGCGCGTCAGGCCCATGAGCGACTCGGTGCATTCCCAGTCCTTATGGCGGGCGTTGGCGGCGAGGGCCTCCCGCTCCAGGGCGGCGAGTTTGTCGTTCTCGCGGGCGCGGAGCAGCCGCGTCCGCTCCTGCATCACGCGATAGGGCGCCCAACTCTTGGGGTAAACCACGTCGGCCCCGCGAAAGGCCTCGGCCATGTCGTGACCGGTCGTGAACGACCCGCCGGATTCCTTCGCGTTCCGTTCGGCGACGCGGAGCGTTTCGGGAATCAGGTCGTAACCGGGCGGGTGGGCCAGGACGACGTTCATGCCGAAGCGCGTCATCAGCCCGATGATCCCCTGCGGCACGGACAGCGGCTTGCCGTAGGAGGGCGAGTAGGCCCACGTCATGGCCAGTGTCCGGCCGCGCAGGGCGTCGGTACGGCAGAGATTCTCTTTGCCGCCGCCGAGCGTCCGAACCAGGTGCATCAGGTCGGCCATTGCCTGCGTCGGGTGGTCCTCGTCGGACTGGAGGTTGATCACGGCCGGGCGCTGCGGCAGGACGCCGGCGCGGAAGCCCTCGTCGACGGCGGCGGCGACCTCGGCCATGTACCGGTGGCCCTCGCCGAGGAAGATGTCGTCGCGGATGCCGATGCACTGGGCGGTGAAGGAGATCATGTTGGCGGTTTCGCGGACGGTCTCTCCGTGGGCGATCTGGCTCTTGCCCTCGTCGAGGTCCAGCGGCAGCAGGCCGAGCAGGTCGGCCGCCTTGGCGAAACTGAAGCGGGTGCGGGTGGACTGGTCGCGGAAGATGGAGACGGCCAGGCCGCCGTCGAACGCCCGGCAGGAGACGTTCTGCCGGTAGAGCGCTTCGAGGGCCTCGGCGGCCAGCAGGACGGCCTGAAGCGTGTCGGGCGGGTGGTCCCAGGTCCGCAGGAAGTCGCGGTGGTGCAGGCCGGCGCGGATCGACGCAAGCCGGTCGATCAGCGGGCGGAGGGCGTCGGCGGGCATTCTGAATCCTTTCCCGCCGCGAAGCGTATCGCGTGTCGAAGGTTTTTTCGAGGGCGCCGCCGTCTTATTCTGTGGCACCGCCTTGCTACTCTGTGGCACCGCCGTCTCGGCGGTGTCAGCACAGGCGAGACGCCTGTGCCACACTCTCTTATTCTGTGGCACCGCCGTCTCGGCGGTGTCAGCACAGGCGAGACGCCTGTGCCACACTCTCTAATTCTGTGGCACCGCCCGTCTCGGCGGTGTCAGCACAGGCGAGACGCCTGTGCCACACTCTCAATCGTGAAATGCTCGAACTTGTGGCACCGCCGTCTCGGCGGTGCCGGCACAGGCAAGACGACTGTGTCGCAGAAGTTGATCGGATAGGGTTTACGCGCGAATCGAGTTACTATTCGATGTCGACCGGGGGCCAGAGGATCCAGTCGCCGCGGATTCGTTTTTTTTCCGTCGTCGTGGTCGGCAGTTGGCTCGGCGGTATCCACTCGCGCGCGACGACGTTGGCCTTCGCGGGCGTTTCGGCCTTCGGCAGCACCCCGCCGTCGTCGACGCGATTGACGCCCACCGAATAGAGCAGCGGCCGGCCGTTCACGAGTCTGTACTTCAGCGGCTTTCCGTCGTATCGGTCCGGCGGAACGGCCGGCAGGTAGCGCGGCACCAGCGCGTCGAGGGCCGGCGGATACGCGCCGTGCGCCCGGCGGTAGAGTTCCAGCGCGATGGCAACGAGGGCCGCGTCGCGTTCCTGGGTGGCGACCTCGAACAGATACCCCGCGCGCGAAAGCGAGGGAAACAGCATACCGACAAACAGGTAGCGCGAGTTCTCAATTGATGAGCCGGTCAATCTCTCGGTTTCCCGCTCGAGCGCGGAGACATCCCGGTGCCAGAGGGGCCGGGCACTTTCCTGCTCGACAAGTCCCAGCATCTCGTCATATTTGCGAATCAGATCGCGCCGGCTGGCGGTCGCCGCGCTGATGATCGGGGCCAATAGCATCGAGGGGCGCAGCACATTGGGGCTATCGGCTATCTCAACGAGACGCTGGAAGATCGATTCCGCATCTAACCGGAGATGTCCATCACCGCTTTCATTGTCGGTATACGTTCGCTGCACGTAATCTTCGAAGTTCGCCCGTTCACCATCGAGGCGCATTTGTAATGCCCCCCCGCCACGGACTCCTGCCAGCCGATGGGAGATACGCACCCATCCCGCGTCGGCGCCCACAGCGGGCCGGCGCGCCACCACTTCGCCGATTGTGAGCGCGGCGAGCGACACCATCGCATTGGAGGCCAGATCGCAGATAAGCAGCGGTGGCTCAGCGCAATGGTCCGCCATGGCGAGCATGGCCAGGACGTTTTCGACGACGCGCGGCCCGTCGCCCTGTTCGGCCGCCAGCAGGGTATCGATCCGGAGCATCCGGCTCCCGAAGCGCAAGGGCCGCAAGTATGGCAGGAGGACGGCCACAAAGGGTGGATTTTCCGACTCTTCAACGGCGTGTATGGGCGCATTGCGAGATACGGGGTCCTCAAGGTGTCGGCTCAACTCTTCGTCCGTTGCGGTGGACAAGACCGCGCCCAGCGCCGGCTTGGCCGCGGCTTCGCGGTAGAGGCGCAGTGATTCGTTGTTGGCGGCAAGGTACCCACCCAGCCGTTCCCAATCGGGCGACGAGGGGCCTTCGCTTTCGACCCATCGCTCCGTTGGCCATTTCCCGGCGGCGAGGTAGGCCCGGCGGTAGGTCGGCCACGCACGGTCGGCCTCCGGAATCGCCAGGATCGGGGCGTTGAATTCGCGGACGTAATTGCGGGTCAGCCGGACCTCGCCCCAGTAGTATCGCACGCTCAACAGCGCGTACGACGTGGCGGCGAACAGCAGCCCGTACCGGATCGTCGCGGCCGTCGCCCGGTAGAAGGCCGACCGCTGCCGAATCCGTGCCCGGCGGATCAGTCTCGCGGCGAGGGCAACGTCGCCGAACGACCGCAGCAGCGCGTCGGCGTTCTGCCCCGCCTCCAGCCCGTCGCGAAAGTGGGCGATGAGTTCGCGGGCGACGTCCAGTTTTTCGCGCATCCGCAGGCGCGTGGCGCGGACGGTCGTCCGCACGACGGTCTGCAACTCCGGCGGCAGGCCCGACTCCGCCGTCAACCGCCGCACGTCGCATCGGGCGAGTCGCCGACGCGCGCAACGCCGTGACGCTATACAGGCCCTCGTCGCTGTCCGGACCCGGGCACGTGACCCTGCTGGCGGCCTCCGCTACGGGGCGTGGCGAGCCGACAGGGAGGAGCGTAAAATGGCATTGAGGTACCCGTCATGACCTACCGCGGACGCGTTCGCAACGGCGTGATCGTCCTGGACCCGCCGGTCACCCTGCCGGAAGGGGCCGAGGTGCAGGTCGTTTCTGGTGCCGATGGCGACGCCATCCCCTCGCTGCACGAGCGCCTCAAAGATGTCATCGGGATCGCCGAAGGTCTGCCCAGCGACATGGCGGACAACCACGACCATTACATCCACGGGGCTCCGAAACGGTCGTGACCGCCGCGACGACATTCGCCGACACCTATTACTACCTCGCGCTTCTCAATGTGCGCGACCGAGCCCATGCACGGGCCGTGGCGGCCGGGCACGACGTGAAGGGCCCCATCGTTACCACGGCGTGGGTCTTACAGGAGGTCGCGGACGGATTGGCAAGTCCGAAGACGCGGAACAGCATCGTCCGACTGATCGACGCCATTGGATCGGACCCGTACTCCCTTGTGGTCGGGCCCACCGAAGAGTTGTGGCGGCGGGACCTGGGCCTGTACCGCACGCGCCCGACAAGTCGTGGTCGCTGACCGACTGTGTTTCGTTCGAGGTCATGCGCCAGCGAGGGCTGACCGACGCATTGACTTCCGATCATCACTTCGAACAGGCCGGGTTCGTCGCACTACTGAAACCGGCTCCATGAGCGCAGAGGCCCGGAGGCCCGGCCCGGAGTCTGCGCGCTTCATCAACGCCGTGCCCGGCGGACATCACAACCGGGGCTGAATCCCGCACCGAAGACCGTCATTACCGGCCACCGAAACGCTCGGCGGGCCGTCAGACCTCGCTGCGCCACTCGCGATACACTCCCGCCGATGTCCCGCGCCGCCGCGTCGCCGGCCGCTCCGGCCTTCCGCTATCCGCTCTTCGTCAAGGGCGATCTCGACGGGTTCTTCGGGCTGGCGGTCGACAACCTCGTCCAGGTGCTTGTCATCACCGCGCTGTGCCGCACGCTGTGCGGGATGAGCGACGAGATCCTGTTCGGCCGGATGCTGCCGGGCGTGGCGGTCAGTCTGCTGGTGGGCAACCTGTTCTACGCCGCGCACGCCGTCCGCGTCGCGCGGCGCGACCGCAACCCGACCTGCACGGCCCTGCCCTACGGCATCAACACGCCGACGGTCTTCGCGTACATCTTCTTCGTCATCGCGCCGGTGTATCAGCAGTTTGCCCCCGCGCTGGGGCAGGCGGCCGCCGCCGACCTGGCGTGGAAGGTCGGCCTGCTGGCGTGCCTGGGCAGCGGGGCGATCGAGTTCATCGGCTCGTTCGTCGGGGCGCGGGTCCGCCGCGTCACGCCGCGGGCGGCGCTGCTGTCGGCCCTGGCCGCGATCGGCATCGTGTTCATCGCCAGTCCGTTCGCGTTCCAGATCTTCGAGCGGCCGCTGGCGGCGATGCTGCCGATGTTCGTCGTGCTGGTGGTCTATTTCGCGCAGGTGCGGTTCCCGCTGGGGCTGCCGGGCGGACTGGTGGCGCTGATCGTCGGGTCGCTGCTGGCGTGGGCCTGCCCGCTGTGGGGCGACGCGCCGATGATGTCCGCCGAGGCGCTGCGGGCGGCCGTCGGACAGGTCGGCTGGCACCCGCCGCGGTTCTACTGGCAGGAGGTGGTCGAACTGCTCCGCACGCAGCCCGAACTGCTGCTGCGGTTCCTGGGCATCATCGTGCCGATGGGCATCGTGAACGTGCTCGGCTCGCTCCAGAACATCGAGTCGGCGGAGGCGGGCGGCGACCGCTTCAGCACCGGCCCGTGCATGGCCGTCAACGGGCTGGGCACCATGGCCGCGGCGCTGTGCGGCAGTTGCTTCCCCACCACCATCTACATCGGGCATCCCGGCTGGAAGGCGATCGGGGCGCGATCGGGCTATTCGACGCTGAACGGGCTGTTCTTCACCGCCGCGTTCCTGCTCGGGGCGGGCGGCGTCATCTCGGCGGCGATCCCGATCGAGGCGGGCATGGCGATCGTCATGTGGATCGGCATCGTCATCACCGCGCAGTCGTACGAGGTGACGCCGACGCGGCACTACCCGGCGGTGGCGATCGGGATGTTTCCGGCGGTGGCGGCGATGGCGATGTTTCTGCTGCCGGAGGTCCTGCCGGCCGTCGGCGCGGCGAACGGCGTGCTGCCGCTGATCAACACGCACCTGGAGACGCTGGGCGACGCGCGGACGGACAGTTGGTGGCCGATCGGCGTGTATGCCCTGGTGGGGGCGAACAGCGGCTGGGTCATCACGACGATGATGATCTCCGCGATTTCGGCGTTTCTCATCGACCGGCGGTTCCGGGCGGCGGGGGTGTGGTGCTTCATCGCGGCCGGCGTGACGCTTCTGGGCTTCCAGCATGCCTATCGCGTCGAGCCGGGGCCGTTCTCGCTGTCGCCGCAGGAACTGCTCGTCTGGCAGCGGACGGAGGCGTGGTTCCGCGACACGCCGCTGTTCGCCGAGTTCCCGGCGGGCACGTTCCTGCACCGCGGATACCGCATCGCGGTCGGATACGTCCTCGCCGGGGCGGGGCTGATCGTGGCCGACTCGCTGCGGCGCCGGGGCCGGGCGTTCGAGGACCTCTCCGCGCCCGCGATCTGAGGGGTTGAGGGACGATTGACGCAGCACGGACATCCGAGCCGCGGGCGCAAGCCCGCGGACCGCCGACGGGCGCCGTCAGGGCCGCCGCCAGTCGCGCCAGTCGGGGACGTAGTGCGGATCGTTGTCGCGTCCGACCGAGCCGACGCGCCAGCGCGCGGAGGTCAGCCAGTTGCGCTGCGCGGCATGGCGCTCGGCGTGGCCGTCGAGCGCGACGGCGTGGGCGGCGTCGGCGTGGCGGAAGGCGGTGGTCGGGTTGCGGTTGCGGGTCCAGTTTCCGCCGGAAAAAAGCAGCGGCGGGTCGAGCAGGGCGCAGTTGAACGGCCGGTCGCCGCCGAGGTCGATCAGCGTGTCGGCGAAAGCGAAGACGGCCGCGCTGTCGCGGATGCTCGCGATCCGCATCCACGGGCGGTGGCCGATCTGGAAGGCCCAGCCGGGGGTGTGCGGCGGGCAGAGATAGTAGCCGTTGTAGCCGTAGGTGCTTGTGACGGTGTTTGCCGCGCCGGCCGCGCGGTATTCGTCGGCGGGCTGCGACGGACATTCGAGGACGCTGCGCTCGGAGAGGCGGGCGTCCAGATAGGGCCAGAGAAAGCCGCGGGTGTAATCGACGCCGGCCGGGTCGTTCGTGCCCCACCAGTAGACGGGCGGACCGTCGCCGGTTGTTTCGGCGGACCAGTAGGCCAGCGGCATGCAGCGGTCCTGGAAGTCGCCGGCGTACATCAGGTGCGCGGCGCCGATCTGGCGGAGGTTGCTGAGGCAGACGGCGGCGCGGCTGCGCTGCCGCGCCGATCCGAGCGTGGGCAACAGCAGGCCGACCAGCAGGGCGATCAGCGCGATCGTGACAAGGACCTCGATCAGCGTGAACGCGGGGGGCGGAGGGCGACGCGGGGCGATCATCGGTTCAGCGTCCCAGGAGTTTGTCGGCCAGCAGGGCCGCGTCGGCGGGCGTGATCGACCCGTCGTTATCAAGGTCGCCGAGCGCCAACTGCTGCGCGTCGGGCTGGGCCGACAGCAGCGCGGCGACGAACGGCTGCACGTCCGTGCCGGCGGCCCGCCCGTCGCCGTCGAAGTCGCCGCAGGCGGCCAGCGCGTACAGGCCCGCCGCGCCGAGCGAGAAAAGGCGGCCGCCCGCCGCGGCGGGGCTGCTCCCGACGCCCGCGCGGTGCGCCAGGATGAAGCCGGGGTCGACGGGCGTCTTGTCGAGGTCGAGCCGGTACAGGTCGGTGTACGGCCCGGACGCGCCGCCCGTCGCCGGGATCGCGCCGACGTAGAGCGCGTTGCCCGACGCGGCGGGCTGGTGGTTCCATCCGCCGATGCGCAGCGTGCCCGCCGTGTCGGTCCACGTGTCCCACAGTTTTGCGGCGGAGGCGCCGTCGTCGCGGAAGGCCTGCACCTTGGCGTGCGAGCCGAAGCCCTCCAGCCCGGCGGACAGGAACACCCGATTGCCGCGGACAACGGGGATCGACGCGCTTCGCTCGGCGGGGACGACCCACTGAATCGCGCCATCGGTGGCGCGGACCTTCACAAGACGGGCGTTGTCGCCGGCGCCGCTGAACGAATAGGTCGCGGCGAAGACGTAACCGTCGCAGTAGCACACCCCGCCGAAAAAACCCTGCGTCACGGCGGCGGTCCAGCGCAGGCGCGTCCCGGCCGGGGCGTTCGCGTCGAACGCGTAGAGTCGGCCGCCGCTCTGCGGATTTCCGGGCGCGGAGATCGACGCGAGGTAGACGACGCCCTCGTGGAATGCGGGGGTCGCGCCGCTGGCGGAGCCGATCGGCTCCTGCCAGACGATGTCGCCCGGCTGGTACGGATTCGCGGCCGAGTCGAACGGCGAGGTGTTGATGCAGTAAAGTTGCGCCTGGGCGGCGAAGGGGTCGTAGTCGGTCATGAACGCCCGGCCCGGCGCGCGGTCGGGCGGCACGAGCGGCGAGGCGTTGACGATCGGGCGCGGCAGCGGGGTGAACCAGCGGGGCGCTCCGTCGTCGGCGTCGACGGCCCACACGGCGCTGCCCGAGCCGAGCAAGACCGCGCGATTCGACTCGTCGACCGCCGGCGACGACCAGGACTCGAGCGCTCCGGCCTCGACGGCGGCGGCGAAGACCTGCGCGCCGGTCTGCGCGTCGAACGCAACGATCGCGTTCTCCTCGTGGATGCCGCCGATCACGACCCGCGCGTTCACAAACACCTTTCCGAAGGCAACTACGGGCCCGGAACCGCCCTCGAACTCCAGCCCGTCGCCGCCCGTTGCCTGCTTCGCCAGCCAGAGTCGGGCGGCGAGGTCCGCCGGGCCGACGGTCGCGGTCGACCGCCGGGCCGCGTCGGCGGCGTAGTGCGTCCACGGTTCGGCCGCCGTCGCTTCACGCGATGCGCCGAGCAGGACCGCCAGCGCCGCCAGCGTCCGCCGGCGCGCCGACGATCGGCCGGCGAGGCGCGACGGACGTAAATACGTCCGCGCGCCCCGCCCGGGACACCGTCCGGCGAACCCGGCGGGGTCCTGCGTCCGCCGGGTGCTTCTCCTCCCGCCGGAAGGCACGTCAGTGGCCCCGCCGCCGTACGCGCCGGCCGAGCAGGGTCGCCAGCCCGATCAGCGCGGCCGTCGTCGGCTCCGGCACGGCCGCGAGGGCGTCAATCTCGCCGTGCAGTTGCGTGTCCGGGTTGCCGTCGTCGGCCAGCGTGAGACGGACATACCACGCCTCGGCCAGGCCCGTCCCGGCTAAATCGATCGGCGTGCCGCCGCCGGAGCCGTCGTAACGCGCCAGCGACTGGGCGTAGGAGAGGCCGGAGAAATCCGCCAGCGTCAGCGCGGGGTTCATGGGTTTGAGGAAGTCGGCCGGGACGCCTGCCGTGCCCGAGCCGTCGGCGGGGGCGTCGAGCCACGCCTGGGTCGGGAACAACGCGTTGGCCGGCCGGGCGACCGGGACGAAGGTCTGTCCGTCGGCCGACACCTCGACCGCCAGCGGGCTGCTGCCGAACGTAAGCGGCGGGGAGAACTGCCGGCCGTTGGGGTAATCGGCGTCGATGAAGGCCAGTTTGCCGAAGACGATCAGGTCGACGCCGTGCAGGTGACCGGGGTCGTCGCTGATCGATCGATCAAACCGCACGGTGAGGTGTCCGCCCTCGCCGATACTGACGATCTCGTCGGGACCGAAGGGCGGATTGAACATCGTGACATTGGACGGGAAGCCGAAGAAGCCGCCGGTGACGCGCGTCGGCGGGCCCAGGGACATCGTCGGCGCGGTATACCCCGCGGCGGGAGAACTCCCGGGGTCATAACGGATCACTTCGGCGGCCCACGGGTCGGCGGCGTGCGCGGCGGCGACCGCCGCCAGCAGTCCCGCGGCACCCAGCGCCCGGACGACGGAGTTTTTATCAAATAACGGTATCATTTTACTTCTTCCCTCCTCTTTTTGTCAGGCCCGGCTGTCCCACAGCACGTCGGCCCTGCCCTGCCGCGCGTTCTCATGCCGGGCCAGCACGAACAGCGCGTCGGACAGACGATTGAGATAGGGCACGACGAACGCGCCGATCGGCTCGCGGCGCGCCAGGCCGACGGCCAGCCGCTCCGCCCGCCGCGCGACGCAGCGGGCCGCGTGCAACCGGGCCGCGGATTCGCTGCCGCCGGGCAGGATGAAGTTCTCCAGCGGGCCGAGCCGCTCGCCGATCCGGTCGATCAGCCGCTCCAGCGCTTCGACGTGACGGGCCTCGATGCGGGGGCCGGGCGTCCGCGCTTTTTCCTCCTCCGGAAAGCACAGGTCGCAGCCGAGGTGAAAAAGTTCGTTCTGTATCGCGGCCAGGGCCGCCTCGATCGGCCCGTCGACGCCCTCCGCCCGCGCCAGGCCGATCCAGGCGTTGAGTTCGTCCACGGTGCCGAAGGTTTCGATCCGCAGGTCGTCCTTGGCGACGCGGCGGCCGCCGCCCAGCGCGGTCGAGCCGTCGTCGCCGGTTTTCGTGTAGATGCGGGTGAGCCGGGGCATATCGGGCGGACCTCCTTTCGTCGGGCGGCGGCGTAGTCGTCCGCGGGCTTGCGCCCGCGGCTCGGACCATTCATCGCGCGCTCGGACGATCCATCGCGCGCTCGGACGATCCATGGCGCGCTCGGACCATTCATCGCGCGCTCGGACGATCCATGGCGCGCTCGGACGATCAGCCGTGCGGCTCGGACCATTCATCGCGCGCTCGGACGATCCATGGCGCGCTTGGACGATCCAGCGCCCGGCTCAGCCGATCAACGGCGCGGCGGGCGGAATTCAAGTCCGAGCCACGGGCGCAAGCCCGTGGTCCGCCGGCGCGCGGTCAGCGGCCGGGCGCGAGCGGGCTCGCGGGCGGATCGGGGCGGTCGGATGTATCGGGGATGATCGGACGCCGGATATGGCGACATGCCCTGCACCCTCCCGCGAGGCGCGCAGAAACCATCGTGCTCGATCGGTAGGTCTTCTGGCTCCCGGGCGGGCCGGACCCGAAGGTCTCGACGCCTAATTGCCGCGCCTTCTCAGCCGCCTGATCCGGCGGCCAATGACATCGTGCGGCTTTCGTTCCCGGTTACAGCGGCGGGGCCGCTCCGGACTTACACCGGTATTCCCTTTTTGATCCGCCTACGACGGATCACCGATGGAGGGCAATCTAACACGGCGGGCCGACCGCGTCAAGAGTCTGCACATCTCGCGTCCGGGGGGCGTCGTGCGTAAGATCGGGTCGTGAACAAGTACTGCACAGCGTTTCGGTTCGGCTGCGCGGCGGCCCTCGCCTGTGTCGCCGGATGCGGCGATCCGCGGTCCGACCGCGAACCCCGTCCCGGCGAATCCTTGGTCGGCATCATGCGCGAAGGGGAATTGGAACGCCTCGCCACCGAGGCCGCGGCCGCCCTGCGCAATTCCAGACTCTCGGCCGGCGCGGACCGCCCGCTGCGGATCGCCCCGCCCGATTGGCGGAACGCGACCGATGTGCCGGTCGACCGGCCCGCCGCGTTCGTGGATGAGTTCACCGGCCGGATCAACGACCGCTGCGGAGCGAACGTTCAGTTTCTGCGGCGGCCGTGGGTGCGGTCCGGCGCAACCGCGCAACCGGAGGGGCCGGCGAATGAGGCACGGCCCGACGAGTCCGCCGCGCCCGCGCGGGCCCCGGACCCGCCGGCGGCCGCCATGCCGGCCGACTACCACAGCCGCATCACGCTGCTGCCGGACCCGAAACGGCCCGGACGTTCACTTCGACTTCGGACGGAGATTCTGGCCGCGGACGGCGAGGATCGGGTCTTTGTATTCGAGGAGGAGTTCCAGCCCGAACCGACGCGCCTGGCCCGGGCGCAGCGCGAGGACCGCCGCCGGGCGATCCGCCTCGAGCAGGCCCGCGCCGAGACGCCCCACCCGGACACGCGGCGCGCCGAGGCGCGCCGGCCCCGGACCCCGCCTTCGTCGAAGGGCCGCGCCCAGACGCCGCGGGTCGAATCTCCGGCCGAGGTGCCGCCGCGTGCCGCCGCTCCCACCGCCGCTCCATCCGCCGCCCCGCGGGCCGAAATCCGCTATGCGAACAAGGGTCTCGCCGAGCGGGTGCGGTTCGCCGCGGCCGAGCCGCTGCTGCTGCCCGACGGCCGGCTGGAGTTCCGCATCGCCGTCCGCACCGACCGCAGACGGCAGAAGTGCTCACTCCAGGTCTTTTTCCAGGACGACGAAGGCCGGCAGGTCGAGGTGTCGCGGACGGCGTACTTCGACCTGCGCCGCGGGCGAAGCGAGGCGATCCGCGTTTCGTCGCAACTTCCGGCGGCCGGCTGCGTCGTGCTGATCGATAAATACTGACGGCCGAAACGGGGCGAATAGGTCGTTCTCGCGTCCCACGGCCTGCCGCGCGGCTGATCGGGTATGATGCGGCGACCGTGCCGGAAACGACCGCCGCCGAGACCTGGTACGCCCGCGGGCTGCGCTTCGCCTGCACGCAGTGCGGCAACTGCTGCACCGGTCCGCCGGGCTACGTCTTCGTCACCCCCGCCGAGATCGAACGGATCGCCGCGTTCCTGGGCCGGGCCGTTGGTCGGCTCGGCGCCGAAGAGGTCCGCCGCGTCGGGCGACGGTTCTCGCTGACCGAGCGCCCGAACGGCGACTGCATCTTTCTGCGAAGCGAAGGCGGCAAGCGCATTTGCGGCATCTATCCCGTTCGGCCGCTTCAGTGCCGCACGTGGCCGTTCTGGGACGCGAACCTCGATTGCGCCGAATCGTGGCGCGTCGCGGCGCGGACGTGCCCGGGCATCGACCGCGGCCCGCGGTACACGCTCGTCCAAATCGAGCGCCGGCGGACGGCCAGGAAATGGGAGGACGCCGAGTCGTGAACCATCGGCACGCAGAACCCCGGCCGCTTCCCGTGATTCAAGCGGGGCGTGGGCCGCACGACGCCGCATCGGCCGATTTCGGGCGGCGCATGGAGGAGTTCTACCGACGGGTCGACGAGGCAATCGCCGCGCACCGGCCGGTCTGCATCAATCGCGGGGCGTGCTGCCGCTTCGGGCAGGCGGGGCACCGGCTGTACGTGACCGACGCGGAACTGGCCTACTTCCTCGAACGGCAGTCGCCGAGCGGCTTGCGGCCGGTCGGGGCAGCCGACGCGTGCCCCTATCAGGAGGGGGGGCAGTGCACGGCCCGCGCGCATCGGCCGCTCGGCTGCCGCATCTATTTCTGCGACCCGGCGAGCCGGTCGTGGCAGGGGCCGGAGTATGAGCGCCGGCACGCCGAACTGGTCCGGATCGGGCAGGAATCGGGGCTGGAGTATCGATACCGCGAGTGGCTGGCGGCGCTGCGCGAGGGTCCAACCGGCTGCATCGGCGATTCGACTGCCGCCCGAGGAACAAGTTCGCAGACGCTAACGGCCTGACCGCGCGCGGGCGGACGGGATGAAGATGACGATGGGTCAAATGTGGTGAAGACACGGTTTCGTCACGAGATGAAACCTGTCCGACTTACGATCGGTCTTCCTGAAGATGATTACCGCCGCTTGATCGCCGATGCGGCTCGAATGCAAGTTTCGCGCGCGTGGGTGATCCGACGCGCCGTATCGTCGTGCCTGGGCGGTGCGACAATCCGTGATCCGGGCGCGCGGACAAGAAGAAGGCACCGGGAACCATGAGTTGCATGCACAGTACCTTACGGTTTCCGCCGCGTAAGCCCTCCGCCCGCCCCTCCCGCGTAAAACTGTTGGCCGCCTGCTCCCATTCAGGATCTCAACCCCCCTCTCTCACATCTGCCAGGTCCCATCCGACATCGGCCCGCCTTCCAACGCCGCGCATCGCACCTCACGCCTCCGCCTGCCGACATCGATCCGCATTGACCTCCGTGTGTCCTTTGCGTTAGAATGGCTCATACCGTGTGGCGGGGCCGCCCCCGCCAACACACGAGAAGGAAAACATGCGAGCACGCCCGCCTCAGCCGCGCCGCGGCGGCGATTGCGCCCTCCTTGCCTTCGTCCTGTTTTCCGCCGCCGAACTCGTCCCTCCCGCCCTCGCCGTCGAGACGACGGTTCAGAACGACTCTTTCGTCAGCGGCGGTCCCGCCGTGATCGTCGGAGACTTCGTCCCCGGCGAGCAGGCGGGCGTGCGTCTGACCTCGCCCTGCAACGGCGACATCGTCGCCGTCCAGATCGGCTGGCTTGCGAGCAACCCCGGCGAACCTCTCAGCATCGAACGCGCCATCCATATCTACAACGGAGCAACCTTCCCCGTTCCCGGCCCACAACTCGCCATCCTCGAAGCCCCTGTCCTCACACCCGGCGCTCTCAACGAATTCCGCTACCTCGACGACCAGGGTTCCATTCCACTGCGTGTGGCGGTGACCACCGGCCAGCAGTTCTACGTCACCCTCGAGTTCGACAACCCCACCCACGTCGGCACCGGCGGCGCCAGCGTCTTTCGCGACACGAACGGCTGCCAGTCTGGCCGAAATGTCCTCTTCGCCATTCCCGGCGGCTGGCTCAATTTCTGCATTTTCATCAGCGGCGACCTCGTGATCCGGGCCGTCATCGACTGCAATCCCACCGGCGCCTGCTGCATTCCCGCGACGATGGGCTGCCTCAATCTCTCCGCAGCCAACTGCGCCACCGCCATGGGCATCTACCAGGGCAACGGTACCAACTGTGCCACCACTATTTGCTTCCCCATGGGCGCGTGCTGTCTCCCCAACGGCTCCTGCCTCAACAACGTCAGCCCTGCTACGTGCAGCGCTCAGGACGGCACGTTTCAGGGCAACGGTACCACCTGCGCGTCGGTCAACTGCCCCCCGCCCACTGGGGCCTGTTGCTTCGGCATAGCCGGCTGTATCCCCCTCTCTCAGCCTGACTGCGCCGTCGCCGCCGGCAACTATCGAGGCGACGGAACCCATTGCGCCGACCTCAACGGCAACGGCCTCCCCGACGTCTGCGAGCCGGCCCCCTGCAACCCCTGCGACACCAACTGCGATGGCTCCGTCAATTCGCTCGACGTCTCCGGCCTCGTCAACGCGCTCCTCACCGGATCAGCCAACCCCTGCTCCCCCTGCAATTCCGACACCGACAACAGCGGTACCCTCGATGGCCTCGACATCTCCGGCCTCGTCGGCTGTCTCCTCGCCCCTTAGCCCCGCGAAATCTGAAATCTCAAATATTGCATTCACCATCCGCCATCCGTTCGAAACGCTGATCAAAATATCCAGACGGGGGCCGCCTTTCCTGCGCGCCCGACCAGATCATCGACGTGCCCGCCCCGCGGGTCTGTCCCGACTGCGGCGGCGCGATGCGCGACGAAAAAGTCATTCATCAACATCAGATCCAGATTCCTCGCCGGCCGAACCTCCGCCGCTTCGACCTGCACATCCGTCGCTGCCCGTGGTGCGTCCGACGCCTCCGGCCGTGGGAGCGGCCCGCATGTCCTTCCGACCGATTCGAACGAGACGCTTCATCGCACGGCTCCTTGTTTTGGGGTTCTTGGCACACCCGTCATTCATGAAGCCGTTCGCCTTATAGTTCAACTATGCGCAGCATTCCTCTCTCAGGTTCCAGTGGCGCAGGTAATCGCGAATCCTGTCTTCCCGAGCGCCGCCCTCAGACTTAAGGAGAATCTCGGATTGGCTCTTCTCACGGTTTGAGCAGCGCGTTGAGGAATTGCTGAACGTCGCGGCCGTCGGCGCGGCCGTCGCAGTTCTGGTCGGCCCAGCGGCCGTCGGCCTCGGACGCGTCGAGGCCGAGGAGGACGGCGACCATCACCTCTGCGGCGTCGGGCCTCAGCGACGGGTCGCCGAAGGCGGTCGCGCGGAAGGCCGCTTCGATCACCGTTCCGTCCGGCACGGTCGCGGGCGCGTCCAGCCATTCCGGCCAGACCGTCAGCGAGTCGTCCGAGGGCTGGCTTGTCGCGGCCAGCCAGCCCTGAAGGCCGATCCGCCCGCCCGCGCCCGACACACCGACGATCTCCACCCGGACGCTGGGGCTGTCCGGGAACCAGGTCGAGCCGGGCTCCTTGACCAGTTCGAACCAGGCCCAGTTCGGGCGGCGGGTCGAACAGATGGCGGTCGCGCGGGGTCTGGCCGGTCAGGCGGAACTCGTGCACCGCGCTCTGCGGGTCGATCCAGCGGACGAGGTTGGCGTCATACTGCGCCGCGTCGAAGAACATGCTCTCGGCAGTCAACAGCCGGAAGGCGTCTGTTCCCCGCAGCGCGGAATCGAGCGGAATGTCGCGTTGTGCCTCAAACCGCACGGTCAGCAGGGCCGTGCTGCCGCCGGGGGGCGGGTCGGGATAACCGCGCCGGCTTTGCGCATCGGCGTCGTCGCCGAACCGCGCGAGCAGGATCGATTCGATCCGATCTGGTCCGCCGGTGGTCACGTCGGCCCGCGTCACCTGCGGGACGAGCCGAAGCACGCCGTCCGGCGGCCGGTAAGAGATCGTCCCGACGATCGACGTGCCCAGGTGCGCGGTCGTGCCGTCGCGCTTCTGGTAGGTGCAACGCAGGAACGTGTTGGCCGCCAGATCGACGAACGTCAGCGGGAAGCAGCCCGTGCCCGGGTGCACCTGGTCATAGACCTCCATGAGGCGAAACGAGCCGAGGGGACCGCCGTTGAGCCAGACGGGTACGGCCGGCTCGCCCACGCCGGGCTGCTCGACCCGGAAGCAAAGCCCCGCCCCGGGCACCAGGTCCGGCACGCACTCGTCGGCGAGCGATACGGCGGCAAACAGGAGAAACGCGGCCGCGAGTCGGGACGACGACCGGCGGAATCCCCGCCGTTCACCGATGACGTGGCGATTCATGCTTCATTCGCGCCCTCGGAAGATCATAGGCGGGCGTGCGGCCGAGCGGATCGAGGCGGGACGGGGCGGTTGCAGGGCCGACGGGTTTCGAGTAAGGTCGGGCGGTCCGTCGGACCACGCGCGGTCGGGCGGGGCCGGCCTGTAATGCCATGAAGTTCGTGCTGCTCGACCGGATCGTCTCGCTGGAGCCGGAGCGGTCGATCGTTACGCGAAAATCTCTGTCGCTGGCGGAGGAATACCTGGCCGACCATTTTCCGACGTTTCCGGTGATGCCGGGCGTCCTGATGCTGGAGGCGATGGTACAGTCGGCGGCGTGGCTGGTGCGGGCGACGACGGATTTTGGCGCGAGTATGGTGGTCCTGGAAGAGGCGCGGAGCGTGACGTACAAGAGTTTCGTGTCGCCGGGGCAGACGCTGGAGTTGCGGCTGTCGGCCACTTCGATCGGCCCGCGGGGCAGCGAATTCCGCGGGGTGGGCCTGTGCGGTCCGCGCGAGGCGGTCAAGGCGCAGTTGCGCCTGCGACACTACAACCTGGCGGAGCAGTCGCCCGAACTGGCTCCGCTCGACCGGGCGCTCGTGCAGCGCGCCCGGGCGACGTTTGAACTGCTGGGCGGTCCGGCGGCGATGTCGGCCCCGGCCGAGGCGGGCCGTGCCTGAGCCGGCAACCCCGGCGGGCCGCTGCGAAACCCTAGAGGAGTACTACCGCGATGCCCATGAGTCGTGATGAAGTGTTTACCAAGGTCAAGGAAGTCCTCGTGGACGCGCTGGGGGTGGACGACGACGAGGTCAGCGACAAGGCCACGCTCACCGGCGACCTCGGCGCGGAGTCGATCGACTTTCTGGACATCGTCTTTCGTCTGGAGAAGACGTTCGGGATCAAGATCCCCCGGGGTGAACTGTTCCCCGACGACATCCTCAACAACCCGGAGTACGTCGAGAACGGCAAGTTGACCGCCGCCGGACTGACCCAACTCAAGCAGACCATGCCCCACGCCGACTTCGCCGAATTCGAGAAAGACCCGGACGTGAACAAGATGCCCAACCTGTTTACCGTGAAAACGATCGTGAACTACGTGGCGGCCAAGGTGGCCTGAGGCCGGGCCCGCGACGAGCGTCGCCCCGGGGGCCACGGGATTCACGGCCCGACGCCGATGCGCTGGATCTGGATCGACAAGTTCACTGAATTTGAGTCCGGCCGGCGGGCCGTCGCCCTCAAGAACGTCTCGCTGGCCGAAGAACATCTCCACGACCATTTTCCCGGCTGGCCGGTCATGCCGGCGTCGCTCATCATTGAGGGGATGGCCCAGACGGCCGGGATCCTCGTGGGCGAGGCCCGGAACTTTTCCGAAAAGGTGATCCTCGCGAAGATCAAGCGGGCGAGTTTTTCGGGCGAGGTCCGGCCCGGCGACCAACTCGCCTACGAGGCGTCGATCGAACGGATCGACGATGCGGCCGCCTACACCAGCGGCCGGATCTCGTGCAACGGCCGGCCGTTCGGAGAGGTGGACATCGTCTTCTCGCACATCGATCAGAACCTCGCCGGGGTCGAATTCCCCCGCGAAAACTTCGTTTTTACCAGCGAGTTCAAGTCGCTGCTCGAATCATTCCGCGTTCGGCGCTGAGGGCGAGGGTCCCGGTCCGGTCCGTCCGTGCCGACTCGTTGGAATTCCGCCGGGGGGAATCGTATAATAAAGTCGATGTCCCGGGATTCTTCGCGCAGCGACCGTCGAGCGGGAACGTTTTCCCTTTTGCGCGTGGGGGTTCTGTGCGCGGCGCTGCTGCCCCCGCCCGGCGCATCGGCGTGTTGCGGCGAAGAGGCGTCCGCCCCATCCCGGCAACCGCGCGACGCCTGCTGTAGCGGGTGTACCCCGCATGACGATCCCGGCTCGGTCGGTGGGGTCGTGGAGTCGGGTTCCGACAATCCGGCCGACCGAGAGGGTCGGCCCGTGCACTCCGGCTCCGACCACTGTTTCGGGTGCAGCGCGCTGTGCTGCGCGAAAGTTCTTTTCGATCGCGCCGTTCGGCCGATCACGCACGCGGCCGGTCCCGGTGCTTCCGCCGTCCTGGCGGCGCTGCCGCTGATCGACCACGCCAGCGTCCGCGGCGTTTTCCACCCTCCGCGGGCCTGAATCCTTTCCGATCCTCGCCCGCGCCCCGGGCGTTCCCCGCCTTCCGGGCCGGGTTTGTTCCGCGCGCTGAGGCCGCGCGCGGTCCCGACGATTCCATTGCGAGTCGTTTCCATTCCGAGCCACGGGCGCAAGCCCGTGGTCCGCGGGCCGGCATCCGCGGCTCGAAGAAAAAAGGGTCGCATGGAGCATTGCCCGTTCCGCCGTGAGTTCTTGGCGGATCGACGGGCGCAGGAGCGCACCGATGATGATGGAAAAAGCCGATCTGGGCGTGCTGTCGCGCGCCGCGCCGGCGGGCGGCGCGGGGCCGCCCCCGACTGCGGATACACACGTTCCGCCGCCGCGGTTCCGGTGGACGACGCGCGTCGTCCTGCCGGGCGGGATGCTGCTGCTGGCGGCGGGGTTGCTGCTGGTCTCGGCCCGCGACGCGCTCGCGCCGGCGGTCGAGGTCCGCGTGGTGCCCGTCGTGGTGCGCAGCGCGGCGCCGGTCGATGACGCCGGACCGACGATCGAGGCCCCCGGCTGGATCGAACCGGACCCCTATCCGATCTCGGTGACCGCGCTGGCGGACGGCATTGTGAAGGAGGTGCTGGTCCTGGAGGGACAATCGGTCGCGGCGGGGGAGGTCGTGGCCCGGCTGGTCGATGCGGACGCCCGGCTGTCGCTGGAACGGGCCGAAGCGGACGTGGGGACCGCCGAGGCCCAGTTGAAGGCGGCGGAGGCAGCCGTCGTCGCGGCCCAGCGGACGTGGGATCATCCGGTGGAACTGACGCGGAAGATCGCCACGGCCGAGGCGCTGTTCGCCGAACGCCGGGCGGAACTGGACCGCTGGCCCGCCGAACTGGAAACCGAGAAGGCCCGCCTGGTCGAACTGGAGGCCGACTGCGCGCGGCTGACGCGGCTGCGGGAGCAGTCGCTCGCCAGTGACATCGAGTCGATCCGCGCGACGCAGCGCTGCGCCGCGCAGCGCGGGATCGTGGACTCGATCACGAAGCGCCGCCCGATCCTCGAGGCCCAGGTGCGCCAGATGGAGGCGGAACTGGAGGCCGCGCGGGAGAACCTGCGCCTGCGCATCCCCGAGACGCGGGCGCTGGCCGACGCCCGCGCCGAGCGGGAACGGGCCGCGGCCGCACTTCGGCGGGCGCAAACGGCCCGCGACGAGGCCCGCCTCCGCCTCGAACGAATGGAGATCCGCGCGCCCGTCGCCGGAATCGTGATGAACCGCCTGGTCGAACCCGGCTCCAAGGTCGTGCTCAACACCGATCAGCCGCGTTCGACGCACGTCGCGCGGCTGTACGACCCGGCGCGGCTCCAGGTCCGCGTCGATGTGCCGCTCGCCGACGCGGGGTCGGTCGGGGTGGGACAGGGGGCGGAGGTCATTGCGTCGGTTCTGCCCGAGCGCGCGTTTCACGGCCGGGCGACGCGGGTCGTGCACGAGGCCGACATCCAGAAGAACACGATTCAGGTCAAGGTCGCGGTCGAGGACCCCGCACCGCAACTGAAGCCCGAGATGCTCGTACGGGTCCGGTTGTTTCCGCATTTCGGCGACGATCCGGCGGGCGCGGGTCCGCCGGCGCAAACAGGCGAGGGGAGTCTTTGGCCCACCGTCCCGCGCGTGCTCGTCCACGGTGAGGGCGCTGACGCGTTCGTGTGGCTGGCCGACCAGGCCGCAAACCGCGCCGAGCGCCGCCGGGTCGTGGCCGTCGCTGCGCGTTCCGGCGATGCGGTGGTGGTTCGGGAGGGTCTGCGGGCCGGCGACCGGCTGATCGTGGAGCCGTCTGCGGGGCTGCGGGACGGTCAGCGGATTCGGATCGCCGGCGAGGTCTCCTCGGAAGGCGGGAGGTAAGGGACATGGCCTTGATCGAATGCCGCCGGCTGACGCGCACCTACGCCAAGGGCGCCCTGACGATCACGCCGCTGGAGGAACTCGATCTCGACATCGAGGCCGGCGAGTTCGTGGCCCTGATGGGTCCGTCCGGCAGCGGGAAGACGACGCTGCTGAACCTCATCGCGGGGATCGACCGGCCCACGTCGGGCACGCTCCACGTCGCGGGCGTCGAGACCGGCTCCCTGTCGCGGTCGAAGCGGGCCGCCTGGCGCGCGGCACACGTGGGCTACATCTTCCAACTCTACAACCTGATCCCGACGCTGACGGCCTATGAGAACATCGAATTGCCGCTGCTGCTGCACCCCCTGACGCGACGGGAGCGGCATCGCAAGGTGGCGTTCGCCCTGGAACTGGTCGGGCTGGCCGACCGCCACGATCACTATCCGCGCCAGTTGAGCGGCGGACAGGAACAGCGCGTCGCCATCGCGCGGGCGATCGTGACCGATCCGACGCTGCTCGTCGCCGACGAACCCACGGGCGATCTCGACGCCGCCGCGGCCGATTCGATCATGACGCTCCTGTCGCGCCTTCACGTCGAACTGGGCAAGACAATCCTGCTGGTGACGCACGATCCGCAGACGGCGGCATGGGCCGACCGGGTGCTGCACCTCGACAAGGGGCGGCTCGTCGCGCGGCATGTGCCGGCGGGAGGCGCCGCGCCGCCCGGTGCGTCGGCGGACGCAGCGCCGGTGGCGTCGAGAGCGGCCGGGGGGAGGACGTGATGCTCCGGATGCGGTTCCTGCCGCTGGTGGTCAAGCAGATCGTCCGGCAGCCGGTCCGCGCCGGCCTGGCCGTTGCGGGCGTGGCCGTGGCGATGTTCCTGTTCGGCGGGGTCAGCGCGTTGCAGTCCAGCGCGGACGCGGCCATGGAGGCGGCCGACCCGAACTGGCTGATCGTGTATCGCAAGGACCGCTACTGTCCGTCGACCAGCCGCCTGCCGGAGTCGTACGCGGACCGGATCGCGCGGATACCGGGCGCGGCCCGCGTCGTGCCGGTGCGGATCGCCGTGAACAACTGCCGCGCGGGACTGGATGTGGTCACGTTCCGCGGCGTCCGGGAGCGCGACTTCGTGGACGAGTTCGCCCCCCGGCTGACGCTCGCGCCGGGCGCGGTGGACGCGTGGCGTTCCCGCAGCGACGCGGTCCTGGTGGGAGAAACGCTTGCCCGCCGCCGCCGGCTGAACGTCGGGGACCGCTTCAACGCGGCGGGCGTCACGGCGTACGTCGCCGGGGTGGTCCGCTCGGACGAGCCCGAGCATGACAACGTGGCCTACGCACACCTTCCGTTCCTGCAATTCGCCACCGGCGGGCGATCGGGCGGATACGTGACGCAGTTCAACGTCCGCCTCGCGCGGCCGGGGACCGGCGAGACAGTGGCCGCCGCGATCGACGCCGAACTCGCCGCGGACGCCGAGCCCACCCAGACCCGCTCGCCGCAGGCCTTCCTGCTGGCCGCCGCGGACGACGTGATGCAGATCGTCCGCTTCACGCGGTGGTTCGGATGGGGCTGCCTGGCGGCGGTGCTGGGCCTGGTCGGCAATGCGCTGGCGCTGTCCGTCCGCGAGCGGGTGCGACATCACGCGGTCCTGATGGCCCTGGGATACGACGGTCGGCTGCTGGCGCGGCTGGTGGTCGCCGAGGGGCTGATGCTGAGCGCGGCGGGCGGCCTCGTGGGGCTGGCGACGGCGCAGGGGGTGTTGCGCTACGCCTCGCTGGCCGTATCCGTCGAAGGCAACAGCATCGCCGTCCTGCCCACCGTGGCGGGAATGATCGGCGGGTTCGGCCTGACGGTGGCCATCGGGGTCGCGGCCGGACTCTGGCCGGCCGTGCAGGCCGCGCGGAGAGAAATCGCGGACGCCCTGCGCGTCGTGTGAGGGGATCATGCGCCTCCTGCCGTTCGATTACGCCATTCGCAACCTGGGCCGCTCGCCGCATCGGCTGGCCGCGACCGTCCTGGGCAGCGCGGTGGTCGTCGGCGTCTTCGTCTCGGCGGCGGCGTTCCTGCACGGCATGGACGTCGGTTTGGCGCGGAGCGGCGGGCCCGAGAACGTCCTGCTTCTGGGCGCGGGCAGCGAGGAGAGCATCGAGCGAAGCGAAATCCCGCCCGCGCACGCGGGGATCGTGGCGGCCGGCGTCCGCGGAATCCGGCGCCGCTTCGATGCGGCTTACGTCTCGCCGGAGGTCCACCTCGCCCTGGCGGTATCAGCCGGGGGCGCCCCGCCGCGGCTCGCCCCGCTCCGCGGCATCACGCCTGGGGCGTTCCTCGTTCACCCGCAGGTCCGGATCGCCGAGGGCCGCGCCCCCGCGGCCGGACGGGCCGAAGTGCTGGTCGGCGCGCGCGTCGCGGCCCGGCTCGGCGTGCGAGAGTCCGACCTGGCCGTCGGACGGACGCTCCGCTTTGAGCGGCGCGACTGGACCATCGTCGGGAGGATGAAGGCGCCGGCGACGGTGATGGACGCGGAAATCTGGTGTCCGCTGAACGACCTGATGCTGGCCGCGCGGCGGACCACGCTGTCGTGCGTGGTCCTGACGCTCGATTCCGCCGATCTCGCCGACGTGGATGCCTTCTGCAAACACAGGGTGGATTTGCAAATGGTCGCCCTGCGGCAACAGGATTACTACGACTCGCTGCGCGAGTTCTACGCGCCGATCCGCCTGATCGTCTGGGCGACGGCCGGCCTCGTATCCATCGCCGGGCTGTTCGGCGGACTGAACACGCTTTACGCGGCTTTCTCGACGCGCATCCGCGAACTGGCGGCGCTCCAGACGCTTGGATTCTCGCGCCGGGCGATCGTGCTGAGTCTGATCCAGGAGGCGACGGTGGCCTCGATTGCGGGCGCGCTGCTCGCGGTCCTGTCCGCGCGTGTCCTTCTGGACGGACTGGCGGTGCGTTTTTCCATGGGCGTTCTGTCGCTTCGAGTGGACTCCGGGGTGGTGGCCCTGGGACTGGCGGCGGGGCTGCTGCTGGGCGCGGCCGGCGCGTTGCCGCCCGCTTACCGCTGCCTTCGCCCGGGCATCCCGGAGGCGCTGCGGGCGGCGTGAGGCGTCGCCGGCCGCCGGTCGACGAACGGAGAACGGGCGCGAGAACCCATCAGGGCACAGCCCGCAGCGCCGGCTGTGAACGGGAGGACGAGATGGTAACGATGAACTCCATGAGATCGCTATCGCGGCTGTTGGGCGCGATCCTCTGCCTCGGCGCGGGCTGCCGCGATTCGCAGCCGCCGCCGGAAGACGAGAACCACCGCGCCGGCGTGCTGCCCGCCGGGCTGTTCCTCGCGGCGCCGCCGCCGGCCGCGCGCGACGTGCGCGAGGTCAAGCGCGACCCGCGCGACGGCGACGCGGTCGTCATCCGCGGACGGGTCGGCGGCGGGAAACACCCCTTCGTTCCCGGGCGGGCGGTGTTCCTGCTCAGCGATCTGTCGCTGCGGCCCTGTTCGGCAAACCCGGACGACCGCTGCCCCACGCCGTGGGACTATTGTTGTGAGCCGCCGGACCGGATCGCCGCCCGGACGATCGCGGTGGAAGTCGTCGATGCCGGAGGTCGGCCGCTTGCCGTGGGGCTTGAAGGCGTCGGCTCGCTGCGGGCGTCCGCCGAGGTGGTGGTCCGCGGACGGGTTTCGGTCGGTCCCGCCCAGACCGCGGTGATCCGGGCGGAGGGCATCCACGTGGGGGCGGTCAGCGAGACGGCGTCCGGATCTCCCTAAGCAGAGCCGTAGAACCGACCGTTCAATGTGGCACGGGCGTCTGTCTCGCCCGTGCAGCACCGGCGGGACGCCGGTGCCACAGTCAATCGTTAGCCGCTCTCAGTGCAACCGCAGAATGAATCATTCGTTGTGGGACAGGCGTCTCGCCTGTCCTTGCACCCGCCGCGGCGGGTGTCACAGGAAAGATTCTGCGGCTCTACTTAGAACAGCCAGCGGCCTTGGCGGTCGGCATAGACCCGCACGGGCTTGGCGGCGAGGCGGCCGATGCCGCCGGCACGGACGTGATTGGTCCGGCCGCGCTGGCCGTTCTTGCCGTTGCCGTCGGCGGCGCGGGCGTCGTCCTCGGGGTCGGGGGGCGTGACGATGATGCGTTCCGGCAGCGAAACGTTGGTAACGATCTGATCCGCGGTGAAGAGGAATGCGCCCTTGGCCTCCATCTGCCGCAGGGCAAGGTCGGCCTCGGACTGGTTCCAGAAACCGCAGGCGTCGCGGACCACGACGACGTTTCGCTGGCGCGTGAGCAGGGCGAGAACGGTGGCCTTGACGCAATGTTCGCAGACCATGCCGAAGATGATGAGGTGCGCGGCCGGGATGTCGGTGAGCAGGCGGTCGGCCTTGGGGTTGGTCAGCAGGTCGCGGGCGTGCTTGGGAAAGATAACCTGTCGGTAGCGCCGGAGCAGGTCGATGGGGAGGTCCAGCGTGTTGTCGCCGGGCAGCAGGATGCGTCGGGGGAGGAGTGTGAAGGGAAGTTTGCGTTGTCCGGGCGTCTGGTCGATGCAGTGCCGCGGCGTCCCGTTGAAGTTGTCGGTCGGCCGGTTCGCGTTGAGACTGGAAACAACGGGCGTGGCGGAGTGCCGCGCCCAATCCATGAGTCTTCGAATGTTCGGGACGATGTGGGCTCGATTCAGCACCGGCGCCGCGCCGGTGGGCAGCAGGTAATCGCACTGCGTATTGAGATCGACGAGGACCCGATCGAACCCGTTGCGCCGTAGGTTCGTGCCCATTCCCTCCTCCACCTCGGCCGACGGCGGGCATTCGCGCGCCGCCGACCGTGCTTCTTTCCGGGCAGAGGAAAAGGAGTTGGCCCCGCGTGAGGGAGCCGAGAAAGGATCGATGCTCCTTTCCCCGTGCCGTTCTAATACTACCCGCGCGTCTTCAGTCAAGCGAGTCTATCCACAATTTTTCACAAAAAGATAACAGGCGGCCCCGTCTCGGATGCGGAATGTCGGACGTTGCCCCTGAAACCGGCACCCTCGCTTCAACCGGCACGACTTGCATAGATTAACATTGAATCCTGCCATTTCGACCGCCGTACGAACGTTTCGACCTCCGAGATCGGATACCGGCGTGAAGTGCCGCGTCCAGGACGCTCGTGGTCGATCCGGCTTGACACGTCGAAGACCGCGGGAGAGACTCCGATTTGTTTCCGGAGCCGTCTTGAAGCCATGAATGCCCGAACAGGGACGTGGGTCCGTATTGCCGTCTGCCTGCTCCCTGCGGGCCTGGCGGCAGCGGCCGGCTGTGAGGACGTCGACTGGGAGTGGGAATCCCGCTGGTGGCGGAAACGCAGCCCGCAGGTCCGGCCGCAGCGCGAGACGGTTCCGTCGCGCGTTGGGCGGCCGCCGCGCGAGCCGTTCGCGGAGGAGTCCCGGGCGCGGCCTCCGCGTGAACCCACCGCCGAGACGGCGGACGCTTCGCCGCCGCCGGTGGCGCCGTCGTCGCCGGGCGGGTTTCATCAACTGTACCTGGTGAGCGAGGCCGCGCCGCTGAAGTCGAGCGACACGGTGCGGCGGGTCCGCGTGCAGCACGCGGCGGCGCGGATCGTGGCCCGCATCGTCGAGCAGGTGTACCTGCCGGTCGGAAGCGGGGGAAGCGAGCACCAATTCTACCTGATTTTTCAGGACCGGGACGAGTGGACGGCAGCGGCGGAACTGGTGCCGCTGGTGGACGTGGACGAGGCGGACATGGAGGCCGATCCCCTCGCGCCGTATTGCATGGGGCTGTCGCATCTGCGCGACGTGCTGGGGGCCGGGGCCGCGCCGCCGGATCAACTCGTCGAGCGCTGCGGGACGCTGCTGACGGAGGCGGCGCGCTCGCCGAACCTGGACGCGGGGCGGCGATTTGCGGCGGCGATCCTCGCCGGCCGGGTCGCGAGCGACCATCGTTATGACTACGTCGCCGCCCGCAGTCTGTATGACGAGGCGGCCCGGCACTCGGAGACGGGGACGGTGCAGCGGCTGGCGGCGCTGTGGTGGAAGGCCGAGAGTTACGACCTGGAGGGGAACCCGTCGGCCGCCCGGGCGGAGTGGGACCGGATCGTGCAGGAGTACGGACACCGGACCTATTCTCAGGCGGTTCAGCGGGCGCGGACGGGGCTGGAGAAGCCCTAGGCGGACGCGGCATCGGACCGGCGGCGCTGGTTCACCCTTCGGGCCGGCATGGATCAAAGCCGGCGATATCGGCCGGACCGCGCGGCTTTGACTTTTGCGCTCGTTTGCGTTCCTTCATACCCCGTGCTCTTCGTTGACGAGGCCGAGATCGAGGTGCGGGGCGGACGCGGCGGGGACGGCTGCGTCTCCTTCCGGCGCGAGGCCAACGTCCCGCGCGGCGGGCCGGACGGCGGCGACGGCGGACGCGGCGGCAGCGTCTTCATCGTGGCCCGGCCGGAACTCAACACGCTGACCGACTTGGTCAACCGCCGCCACTGGCACGCGCGCGGCGGCGCGCCCGGAAGCGGAAAGAACTGTTCCGGCAAATCCGCGCCCGACCTGGTGATCGGCGTGCCGGTCGGCACGATCGTGTCGGACCGCCGCAGCGGCGCGGTGCTCAAGGACGTGGCCGCAGCCGGCCAGCGCGTCTGCGTGGCGCGGGGCGGGCGCGGCGGCCGCGGCAACGCGGCCTTCGCCACCCCGACGCACCAGGCCCCGCGCGAGTCCGAACCGGGCGAGCCGGGCGAGGAGCGTTCGCTGCGGCTGGTGCTGAAACTGCTCGCGGACGTGGGCGTCGTCGGGCTGCCCAACGCGGGCAAGAGCACGCTGGTCCGGCGGGTCTCGCGGGCGCGGCCCAAGACGGCGGCCTATCCGTTCACGACGCTGGTGCCGCACCTGGGGATCGTGGAGTTGCCCGGATTTCGGCGCTTCGTCATTGCCGACCTGCCCGGGCTGATCGAGGGGGCGCACGAAGGCCACGGGCTGGGCGACCAGTTCCTGCGGCACGTCGAGCGGACGCGGGTGATCCTGCATCTGGTGGACCTGTTTCCGTCGCAAGGCGAGCCGACACCGGCCGAGGCCTATCGGACCGTCCGCAACGAACTGGAGAAATACAGCCCCGCGCTGGCCGCCAAGCCGGAACTGGTCGTGGGCAACAAGATCGATCTCGGGGAACCGGGGGAACCCTTGGCCATGCTGCGGGATGCCGCAGGGGGCGAGTGCCCGGCCATCTCGGCCGTCGCAGGCCGCGGATTGGACGCGGTGCTGAACCGGCTCTGGCGGATGCTGGAGGCCGTTCCCGACGCGATGAATCCGTAGTGTCCGCAATTGTCGGTCGGGGCCGCGGGCCGGGACCCCAATGGCGGCGAGATCGCGGCGCAGCGACGTTGCGGTTCGGCAACGGCGGCGCGGAGGGTGCGAAGTCCGGCGGATGAGGGGTTTACGCGCCGGATTGTCTTCGGGAGGGCGCGGGGCGGCATCAGGGCGCTACAGGCGTCACGTTCGGCGCGGACGTCAAGGCCGGATAAGAAAAACGGAGGCGGGGGCTTGTCCGGCGTTCTTATGGGGGTCTAGAGTTTCCTGACACGCCTGCGTCGCCCGTGGTCCGCGGCGTGCCCGTCTGGCATGTCGTGAGCACGGACGAACGAATCGTCTGAAAGCGTCCTCAACGCCCGGCCGGGGGTCTGGTCCGATTCTGCGCACCAGCCGGTCGGCGGGAGGGGCGGGGTCCGCGGCGGACCCCGGGAAGCGGGGATCCTTGGAGAGGAGAAAAAGAACATGAGACGTTCCATTCTGCTGGTCGGATGTGCCGTCGTCGGATTCTTCCTGATCGCGGGGTCCGCCTCGGCGGACGTCGGTGAACTGCTGCCCGCCGGGCCCGGAAACACCTTTTCGATCCGAGTGACGCATGGGGCGACGACGATCGTGGACAACCCGCTCGCGCCCTTCCCGACCGACATCAAGTTGACGGACGGTGATCCGGAGGGCTTCGTGCAGGTCGGTACGACGGCGTCGGGCGCGCCGATCATCCTCAAGATCGTCAGCGACGGCGCGGTGAACGGGGTCGAGTCGAACCGCACGACGCACTGGTACCTGAACGTGCCCGCGGACCTGGGGGCCGGCATCAATACGGCGGGGCCGGATTCGCTGTTCGACCCGCTCGCTTCGGCGTCGGACCGGATCAAAGTGGAGATCGGGAACATCACGTTCGTGAACCAACTGACGGCCACGCCGAACGTCGACCAGCGGCCGGAGGATCCGCCGAACTCGTTCTTCGTGTCGTTCATGCGCGACGCGGGCGGGCGGTTCTACAAGTCGCCCGGCACGAACGCCTACAACCAGTTTGGAAACACGTTCCTGGATATCCAGGTACCGGGCGAGTTTTACAAGGACGGCAACCTGACCGACTATCACTTTAGCGGCGTCACCGGACCGGTGGTCTCGTGGACGTGGGACGGGATCATCAATCCCGGCACCGGCACGCTGGTGTCGGACGGGCTGGGCAACCTGATCCCGAGCAGCACGTTCGGCACGCCGCTCGGCTACGTCTATGAACTGGGCCTGGGCGTGGCATTCTTCGGCGAACTGATCCCCGAACCTGCGACCGGCCTGTTCGTGCTCAGCGGTCTGGGACTGGTGGCGCGCCGGCGCCTGCGCCGGAGCGCCTGACCGGCCCGGAGGCAGCGCAGCCGCGGGCGTCCCGATCCGCGGAAGGGTTTCCGAGTACGCCGCCGCACCGTCACGGCTCGACGCCGATGGCGGTCGCGGCGGCGTATTCCTTTGTATGCGTGATCGAGACGAGCACCTCGCCGATTCGCAGCCGCCGTGCCTGTTCGGCGCCCGCGCCGGAAAGCCGGACGGACGGGCGGCCGGACGCATCGTTGACGATCTCCACGTCGGTCCACGACACCGCGCCCCGCCAACCCGTGCCGAGGACTTTCAGCACGGCCTCCTTTGCGGCAAACCGGCCGGCGATGTGCGGCAGGGGGGTGCGGCGATCGGCGACGTAGGCCCGCTCGGCGGGCGTGAGGATGCGTTCGAGGAACCGTGGGCCGTGCCGTTCGAGCACGTGGCCGATGCGGGCGCATTCGATGAGGTCGATTCCCTGGGCAACGATGCGCATGGCGGTGCGGCGGGTCAGACTTCCCGGTAGGCCTCGTGGATGGACGCGATCTCATCGCGGGCGGCGAAAAACGCGGTGACCAGGTCCGGGTCGAAGTGTCGGCCCCGGCCGGCCTCGATGCGGGCAAACGCTTCCTCCAGCGAGAAGGGCGGCTTGTAGGCGCGGCGGTTGGTCAGGGCGTCGAACACGTCGGCCAGGGCGACGATGCGTCCTTCGAGCGGGATGGCCTCGCCGCGCAGTCGGTGCGGATAGCCCGAGCCGTCCCACTGTTCGTGATGACTCAGCGCGATGCGCTCGGCCATGGCGAGGATTTCGTTGGTCGAGCCGTGCAGGATTTGCCCGCCGATGAGCGTGTGCCGCTGCATCACGCGGCGTTCCTCGTCCGAGAGCGGGCCGGGCTTCTTGAGGATGGCGTCGGGGATGGCGAGTTTGCCCACGTCGTGCATGGGGCTGGCGAACAGGATCTGCCGCGCCCACTCCGGGCTGCGGCCGGCGTTGCGGGCGACCGCCTCGCTGTAGCAACTCATGCGCCGGATGTGCTCGCCGGTGTCGCCGTCGCGGAACTCGGCGGCGGTCGACAGGCGCAGGATGGCGTCGAGGTGCGAGCGGTGCAGTTGCTCGTGGAGTTGGGCGTTGCGGACGCTGACGGCCGCGACCGCCGCCAGCGAGGCGAGCGTCTGTTCGTCGCGCGAGCCGAACGGATTGATCTCGCCCGAGTCGGCGCGGCGATTGATGAGTTGCAGGACGCCGATGACGGAGCCGTCGCGGTCCTTCATCGGCGTCACGAGCATCGAGACGGTGCGAAAGCCGCTGCGCTGGTCGTAGGAGGGGTCGAAGCGGTAGGGGGCGTCATCGGGCAACTGATAGACGTCGACGATGTTCAGCGACTGGCCGCTGCGGCCGACGTGGCCCGCGAGCGACTCATCGCTGACGCAGCCGGCATAATTCGGCAGGCGACCACTCAGTCGTTCGTCGTGCAGGCCCGTCGTGATCTGCTTTTTCGAGCCGCAGTCGGTCTGCGAACAGACGAAGCGCAGCGCGCCGGCGTCGCGGAGATAAAGCGAGCCGGCGTCGGCGCGGACGATCGAGCGAGCCTCGCGCAGCAATTCGTCCAGGATCTCCTCCAGCGGCTTGGGCGCCGTCAGGTTGGCGCAGACCCGCAGCAGGGCGTCCAATTCCAGCCGCAGGCCGCCGCCCGGCTCCGGTCCGGCGGGGGTCGCTACGGCCGCTTCGATCTGATCGGTCTTCGGCATCGCGGCGCACCGTGAGGTGAGTGGATCGATCCATGATACCGCGCCGGCGGGCCGGCGGCAATGCGAATCGGCTTGGTCCTCCGATAACCTCGTCGCAATATCGGCCGCTCGGCTGCACGGGTCGTTCCTTTTTGCGGGGCGACTCTGCGACCGTATTCCCTCCCGTTCAGTCCGGCGAATCCGTGGCCTCGTCGATCATCTCCAGGATGGAGGCCCGTAGCGCCGGCGGCAGCGCGTCCCAGGCCTCGATCACCCGGGCCAGGTCGGGGTCGTCGGACCTCGGACCCGCCGGCGTCGACGGGCGGGCGGAGTCGTGCGACCGGGAGGCGCCGCCGCGCTCCATTTCCCGCCGCCGCCGCCGCGTTCGTTCCAGGCGTCGTTCGAGCCGGCCGATCGAACGGAGCAGCGCCTCGGCCGAGGGGTAGCGGTCGGCCGGGTTGGGTTGCAGGCAGCGCTGGATGAGGCGGTCGGCGGCACGGGTCAGGCCGGGCACCAGCGTGCTGGCGGGAACGGAGTCCTCATGCGGGAGACGGCCGGTGAGCATCTGGTAATGGATGACGCCGACCGAATAGAGGTCGCTCCGCTCGTCGCAGCGCGAGGGGTCGGCGCGTTGCTCGGGGCTCATGTAGCCGACGGTGCCGAGCGGCTCGCCCGCGCGCGGCGGGTCTTCGGCTGCGTCCCGGGCGGTGGCCGAGAGCGCCGCCAGGCCGAAGTCGGCGATGCGGACGACCGCCAGCCGGTCGAGGAGGATGTTGCCGGGCTTCAGGTCGCGGTGCAGGACGCCGAGCCGATGGGCGGCGGCCAGGCCGGTGACGATCTGCCGCAAGATGACCACGGCCGTCTGCGGGCGGACGCGATGTTTGCGGACGATGCGTTCGAGCGACAGTCCGGAGACGTATTCCATGACGTAATAGTGGCGGTCGTCGATTGTGCCGGCGTCGATGATGTCGACGATGTTGGGATGCGTCAGGCGCACCAGGACCTGGATTTCGTGCTGGAAGCGGCTGATGACGTCGGGATGCCGTTCGAGGTGGGGGGCGAGGACCTTGATCGCCACCGGCCGCTGGAGGGATTCCTGCACCGCGCCGTAGACGACGCCCATGCCGCCGCGCCCGATGACGCGCAGCACCTGGTAGCCGGGGATGCGCGGGAACGATTCGGGGGCGGCGGTTCGGGTGACCGGCGGTTGCGCCCCGGCCTGGGAGATGAATTCGTAGGCCTCGATGACCTGGCGGATTTGGTCGCTGGCGTGCGGAGCGAGTCGGACGACTTCGTCGATGCTCATCGGCTGTCCCGTTCGTTGGGCCTCGCGGTAGGCGGCCAACGCGCGGGCGGCGGCCAGTTCGGCGGCGGAACGCGGCTCCTCGTCCAGCGGGGCGAGATAGACCCGTTCGAAGGCGTCGTCAGGATCGGATGCGGTCGTCATGCATCGCTGTCCTTCGAACACTGCTGAAAACCGCCGGCGTCCGCCGTCTCGCCGGCCGACGCGCCCTCAATACCGCGACGCGCTCAGGCCGCGGACCTGGAGGCGGTCGCTCAGTCCCAGCAGCGCGCGGTGATAAAGCACGTCCAGCGCCGTGACCGACCGATTCATCCGGGCCGCGATCATCTCGGTCGTAAAGCCCTCGAAATCGCGAAGCAGGATCACCTCGCGGTAGTCGGCCGGCATGTCCTCGAGCACCTCGACGAGGATGGCGACGCTTTCGCGGCGGCCCGCCAGGTGGCTGGGGGTGCCGTCGGAGCGGGCCGCGAATCGCGAATGCGACTCGACGCGACGCTCGCGGTCGGCGCTGCGGCGGATCGTGCCGAGGTGCGTCTCATAGACCCGCTTCAGTTCGCGCAGGGCGATGTGGACGATCCAGCGGCGGAATATTTCGGGCGTTACGTCGGGGATACGGCGGAAGCGCCGGTAGGCGCGGGTGTACGTCTCCTGGAGCACGTCCTCAACATCGATTCGACCGCGGGCGGCGCGGGGCAGCCGGGACTGAAGCAGAACTTCCAGCCGCCCGGCCTGCGAATCGAACAGCCGGTCGAATGCCTCCCGGTCCTCATCGACGATGGCGCGCCGCAGCAGGGCGGCGAGTTCGCCATCGGCCAGCGGCGTGGACATCTGCGGCCCTCGGCCCCTTGAGGATTCCCCGCACCATGATAGGCGGCCGGCGGACACGCGGGCTATGGTCCGCCGCCCCGCCCTGGACGCATGAAGCGGCGCAGGGTTACGATGCGCGTTACCGGCCCGTCGCCGATCCGGCGGCGATGCTTTCCAGCCGAGGGAGGACCTTCCCATGAAACCCGCGCGATATTTCCGTTTCGGCGTCTGGCTGGTTCTGGCCGGAGTGTGCCGCGTGACGCTGGCCGCGCCGCCGCCGGCGGAGGCCATCGACCGCAACCTGGGCGACCTGACGCTTGAAGGTCAGTCCCTGGCGGCGGTGCTGGAGACGCTGGGACAGAAGGCGGGCGTCAATTTCATCGTCGATGACGACACGTACGCGGCCCTGCCCTGGGGCCGCGAGACGCGGCTGGCGACGCTCCAGTTGCGCCGCGCGACGCTGCGCGAGGCGCTGGGCGCGATCCTGCGGCCGCTGGCGCTGACCTACTCGGTGGGAGAACGGTCGATCACCATTTCGCTCAGCGGGCCGTTGGCGCGCCTCAACCGCCGCGCCACCTGGAAGGACCTCGATTTGCTCCACAAACTCGACACGAGCGACTATACCCCGACGAACTTCGCCGCGATCCAGGTGCAGTACCGCATCACCAGCAAGGTCAACGCGCCCAAGCGGCTGGCCACGCAACTGGAACGGGCCGGCGACGGGACGATCGCGCAGATCCTGACTGCGGCGACGGCGGCGCTGGGCTGGACGTGGTTCCCGGACGAGGACCACATCGTCGTCCTCAGCGCGCAGGCGCACATCGCGCACAACCTCGCGCGCACCGTCACGGCCCGATATAACCAGATGGGGCTGGCCCACATCCTGCTCGACCTGCTCGACCGGGCCGACGTGCCGCTGTTCATGGAGCCGGGACTGATGCTCAAACTGCCCCCCAGCACGGCCCAGCACTATTCGCTGTTGCTCCAGCACACGACGATCCGCCAGGCGCTCGAACTGGTCTGCGCGGAGACGGGCCTGGCCTACGAAGTCCGGCGCGACGGGGTGTACATCGGCCTGTCCGACGCGCTCACGGCCACCCAGCCCGCCTTGGCCCGGCGCGCGGGCGACCCCTACCTGGCGAAGATCACCGTGCCGGCCAAGGGCGGGCAGTACAGTTACGAGTTTCTGATCCGCGAGTCGGAACTGCCGTCGGACATCCGCGAATACCGCAGCCAGATCCTCGATGAGACGATCGAGCGGATGCGGCAGGACCTCGCCCCCGCCCCGGCCGAGCCGGCCGAACCCGCCGACGCGGGCCCGTCTGCGCGCGGACCGGATTGACCACCGCGGCCGCGGGCGCTCACGGAAGGATGATGAGCCCCACGAACGGTTCGATGTCCTCGCCGTCGACCGAGCCGTCGCCGTTGATGTCGGTCCGCAGCGGCGGGCAGTGCAGCATGAACTCGTCGTAGGCAATCGGGTCGAGCAGCCGGAAGATGAACGTCGAAACATCCGCCGCGTCGATGGTCCCGCTGCAATCGGCGTCGCCGAGGCGGTCGCAATCGTCGGGCAGGCCGTTGCCGTTCAGGTCGGTCGCCGTGCCGCCGGCGATGTCGGCCGCGTCGGGCACGCCGTTGCCGTTGCAGTCGTAGTCGCCGATCCGCAGGTAATAGACGTCCTGCTCGCCGTGGAAGGTGGCGGCATAGGCCAGCGAAGCGCCGACGTTGTCGGACACCATGTCGTAGTAGTCGCCGAGTTTGTTCTGCTGCGGCCAGCCGAGGTGCGGATGATAGGCCGGCGTCAGCACCGTTTCGGCCGACCAGGTCGTGCCGCCATCGGACGAGGAACGGTAGTAGAGGCGGGTGAGCAGGCCGTTCGGGTCGGCGCGCGTGTCGTTCCAGACGACGTCCAGCCGGCCGTCGGGCGCGATGGACATCGTGCCGAACCACTGCCACGCGTTGGACGCCGGGGGGTCGGTGCTGAGCCGCATCGGGGCGCTCCAGGTCTGGCCGCCATCGGTGCTGCGGATGAAGTTCACGTCGAGCGGGTCGCTCCCCGGCGGGTCGACCGAGCAGAGCAGATAGACCCAGCCGCGCCGCGGCCCGGCCGAGGTGTCGCAGACGACCGTCACCTGCCCCAGCAGGCCGGCCGGGTTCGGCCCGGTGGAGTAGACCATCGCTCCGCCGAGGTTGACCGGGGTGGTCGTGAACGTGGGCGAGGCGATGGCGAACTGGGCGTCGAGTGACTTGGCGATAAGGAACTCGCCCAGGTTTCCGGGGGCGCGGATGCCGGGGACATAGACCTCGCCGTCCGGCCCGACCGCGAGCGTCCCGAAGATGGGCGTCTGGGGGATGGACACGGGCGACAACCAGGATGTGCCGCCGTTCGTGGAGCGGGTGAACGTATTGTTGCCGCAGCAGGCGGCGTTGGGGCTCCACGCCTGGTAGAGGTAGCCGTGCGCGATGCCGCCGGTGCGGTCGACGGTGAGCCACGCCTTGTCGCCGCCGAAAGCGGGCAGCCGGGCGGACCAGGATTGCCCGCCGTCGAGCGAGCGGAACAGGTCGCAGGCGAACCCCGGCGAGGTCCGCAGACTCAGGTAATAGAAGACGCCGGCGGGGCTGATGTTGAGCACCGGGTCGCTGCGGAAAATCCCCGGCTCGATGATTCCGGTCTGCCAGGTCTGACCGGCGTCGACGGAGTAGCCGTAGCCCGCCTGGCGGAAATTGGAGGCGATCGTGTTGAACTGCCGCCAGCCGATGACCAGTCGGCGCGGGTCGGTCGGATCGACCGCGATCGACGGCTCGTTGGCGGCGTCGGCGGCGATGTTCTGCTGGTCGGCCGTGACGTTGACCTGGCGGCTGATGAAGGGGCCGCGTTCGACGGGCGCGGAAGGGCCGGATTCCGTCGCCGGCGTGCCCGGCGGCATGTCGGGCCGCTCGCGGTGGAGCAGATCAGCGGCGGGGGACGGGGTTTCGGCGACCAGCGGTCCCGAGGCCGTCCACGCCAGGGCGGCGAGGGCGTACGTTAGAAAAACACAGAGACCGGACTTCGCGTTCACCTCACATCCCTCCGGAAAACCGCCCCCGCTGATTATACCGCCGCGCGGGTGGTTGCAGAATGAAAACGGACGCGGTCTGCCGCGCGGAGGGTTGATCGGAAGCGGCCCCCGAGGCCCCTGGAAAGAAGAGGCCCCAGGCAAGCATGCGTGGGGCTTTGATTGCTTTGGGCTTTGGTTGCGTGTGGGCTTGGTCGCCTTGATTGCCTGGGGCGTTCCCGATCAGTGGCTACGGATTCGCTAATCGCCCTAATCCTCCCCCTTGCTGTCGCCGCGGGCGAAGATGCTGGCGGCGTAGTTGATCACGTCGGTGGCGCTCGTCTCGTTGTAGCCGAAGTACTTGATCATCCGCTGCTTGAGCACGTCGATCTTGGCCTGCGTCTCCTCGTCGACGACGCCGGAGACGATGTTCTTCAGTTTGATCGAGTCGCGCTGGTCCTCGAACAGTTTCAGTTCCAGCGCCCGCCGCAGCCGCTCGTTGGTGTGGAACTCGAAGCGCTTGCCGTCCAGCGCGAGCGCCCCGATGAAGTTCATGATCTCCTGCCGGAAGTCGTCCTTGCGGCTCTCGGGGATGTCGATCTTTTCCTCGATGCTGCGCATGAGCCGCTCGTCCGGCTCCTCGTCGCGCCCGGTGTATTTGTTGCGCACCTTCTCGTGCTGGGTGTAGGCCCGGACGTTTTCGATGTAGTTGCTGCACAGCCGCTTGATGGCGTCCTCGTCGGCGGAGATCGCCCGCTGCACCTCGTTGCGGATGATGTCGTCGTATTCCTCGCGGACGGTGCCGAGCAGTTCCTTGTAGCGCTTCTTGAGTTCCTCGTCGGCGATGAGCGAGTGGTGATGCAGCCCGGACTCCAGTTCGTTGAGCACCATGAAGGGGTTGATGCACTTTTCCTGCTGGGCCTGCTGGCTGACCAGGGCGTTGCTGATCTTGTCCTGGATGTAGCGCGGGCTGATGCCCTGCATCCCCTCGCGCGGCGATTCGTCGCGCAGTTCCTTCACCGCGTCCTCGGTGAAGCCCGGCAGACTCTTGCCGTCGTAGAGTTTGGCCTTCTGGGCCAGCGTCAGGCCCGCCTTTTTCGGCTCTTCCAGCCGGGTGAGGACGGCCCACAGCGAGGCCATCTCGATCGTATGCGGGGCGATGTGGATGCCCTTGATCCGCTCGCGGTTGAAGTCCTTCTCGTAGATCTTGATCTCGTCGGTGAGGCGGATGTTGTAGGGGATGTCGATCTTGATGGTGCGGTCGCGGAACGCCTCCATCAGTTCGTTGTTCTGGAGTTTCTTGTACTCCGGCTCGTTGGTGTGCCCGATGATCACCTCGTCGATGTCGGTCTGGGCGAATTTCTTGGGCTTGATGACGTGTTCCTGGCTCGCGCCGAGCAGGTCGTAGAGAAAGGCCACGTCCAGTTTGAGGACCTCGATGAACTCGACCAGCCCGCGGTTGGCGATGTTCAGTTCGCCGTCGAAGTTGAAGGCCCGCGGGTCGCTGTCGGACCCGTACTCGGCGATCTTGCGGTAGTTGATGTCGCCCGTGAGTTCGGTCGAGTCCTGGTTCTTCTCGTCCTTGGGCTGGAAGGTGCCGACGCCGCGGCGGTCCTTCTCGGACAGGATCAGCCGGCGCACGACCACGTGCTCCATGACCTTCTTCCAGTTCCCGTCGTATCGAATGAGCAGGTCCTCGTAGGTCCGGCGGCAGAACGGATCGAGGTCGCCCTCGACGTAGATCTGCTGTTCGGGCGGGAGGTTCTCGTTGATGGTGCGGAGGACCTCCGCGCGGGCCGAGACGGGAATCAGCCGCAGGGGTTCTTCATGCATCGGACAGGGGACCAACTCGGACTCGCCGGACGAGCCGGGCAGCCGCCAGGCGAAGGCGAACATCGCCCCCTCCTCCAGGCGCGAGTAGTACTCCAGCCCCTTCTTGAGCAGCCGCACGATCGTGCTCTTGCTGGACCCGACGGGCCCGTGGAGCAGCAGGACGCGCCGCTCGGTGCCGTAGCCGTGGGCGGCGGACTTGAAGAAATCGACCAGTTGCATGAGCGGCCGTTCGAGGCCGAAAATGGCGTCCTCGCCGCGGCCCATGGGGTCGGAGAAGAACTTGTAGCGGATCATGTCCTGCTTGAGGTGCGAGTAGCGCTCCATGCCGAGGTGCAGCACCATGTCATAGATGCGCTGGAATGCGTTTCGCGCGACGCGCGGGTTGCGGGCGACGATGTCGAGGTACTGTTCGAAGGTGCCCTCCCAATGTTCGTCGCGGAAACTCTGGGTGTCGAGCCGTTTTTCAACGATGTCGAGGATGCGCTGACGGTTCATCATGCCTGGGCCGCTCCCGTCTCCCGAAAGGCAATCGGATCGAAACCGGATCGAAACGCGCGGGCCGCCGGACCGGCGACGCCGCCATCGCGGACGGACGTGCGGGGCGTTATTCCCGGCACCACCCCGCCGGTCGCCACGGCGACTCGCTGCGGCGAGCCGCACGCGGGAAATCGTATGAACGCGCCGCGGGCAAGTCAACGCGGCGGGCGGGCACCGCGGGCCGGTCAACGTTCATTCGGGATTCAGGAACCATCCCAGGCCGTCGGCGCTGCCGTTGTCTCCGCTCAGGGCCGCGATCACGTCCGGCCGGGCGTCCAGGTCGATGTCGGCCGGCGCCAGGCGCACCGCTCCGGCGTTCAGGTCGGCGAGGTTGTTCTCGATCCACGTCTGGCGCACGTCGTCGCGCCGCGTGAACCAGCGGAGCGTGCCGGCCTGCCGGGTGCTGACGATCACGTCGGGGTTGCCGTTCACATCCACGTCCGCCACGGCGGCGTCGGTCGGCGTGTTGGCCGTGAACCGGGCCAGGACGTGACCGACCCACGACGCAGTCGGATCGGCCGGCCGCTCGTACCAGCCGATCCGCCGGCCGTCGCCCGCGTCCGCCGCGGACGGCTCGGACGAGTTGACGCAGACGAGATCGGCGCGGCCGTCGCGGTTCAAATCGCCCAGCGCCAGCCGCGCGACGCCGCGCTCGTTGCCGATGACGAACCGCGAAAACGTTCCCGTGAACATCCCGATCGTCGTTCCGCCGGGGTGTCGATACCAGGCGATCCGCGCGTTGGCCTCGCCGGGGGCGGAGGAAATGATGTCCGGCCGGCCGTCGCCGTTCAGGTCCGACAGCAGCAGGGCCGCCGCGCCGGCGCGGGTCTGGCCGTCGATGTCGAAGCGCACCCAGCCGAAGCCGTCGTTTGCCAGCATCGGGGCCTGGAAAAAGCTCAGCAGCCCCGGCGACTCGTTGCAGGCGACGATGTCCGGGCCGAAGAGGTTGTCGACCTGGGCGATGGCCACGTCGCGCCAGCGACCGAGACCGGCCGCGTCGGATTGCGCGATCGTGGACGACTGCCATTGCAGCGCGGCCGTCGGGTCTTGCGGGCTGCGGAGATAGACGATCCGCGCGTTGCAGGCGGCGACCACGTCGGCCCGGCCGTCGAGGTTTACATCGCCCACGGCAACGGCCGAGACGCCGGCCAAGTTCGGGCCCTGGCCGATCGTCACGCGCGGCCAGGTGAGTTGCCCCCCGGAGCGGCTCTGGAGGAACAGGTCGACCGACGGCGGTTGGACCATGCTGCCCTCGAAGGCGGCGACGACGTCAACCAGCCCGTCGAGATTGATGTCGACGGCGACGACGGCGACGGGACGGACGACGGAGGTGGCGGCAGTGGTGATGGGCGCGCCCTGCCAGGCGACCCGTCGTGGAAAGACCTGGGTCTGTCCGCCGCCGATGCCCCCGATGTTGCCGAACAGACCGGACAGCGCCCCGCAGCCGGCGAGGGCGAGCAGAGGCGCGAGCCGGACGATCGAAGGCGCTGTGATCGGGGTTCGGTCGGACAAACCAGCGGCATCCTCCGCGAGGGACTGTGGAATAACCAGATGTATACGGTACTCGACCGAAAGGGTCGCGGGCCTTGATCCCGGGGGCCTGGTCGAGCAGAATCACGAGTGTGATTCTGCGGATTCGGAACCCCCGCGGTCCCGGGGTAATCGTTCATCGGCTGGCGCTTGGCGCGGAACGGATCGTCTATGTGGTGCTCACGAACCGGCGCGTACGTTACCGACGCGGGACTTCCTGAATCGTATATATCGGTACGACGAAAAAGGGCATCGAGCGACAACTCGCGAGTGTCCGAGACTGCGCTCGCAAGTTGCTGCGCGCTCACGGGATCAACCGTCTCGAATGCTGGGTGATCACGTGCGGCCGACGAAGGTGGGTCCGAAGTTGGAAATACCTGGAGTCCGCCCTCCTTGAGACGTTTGAAGCAAAACACCGGTCGTTGCCGCTCGCGAACAGCCAGTTACCACGCTTGCGTTGGGGCGATTTCTTCCGCCCGGAGCGCGTGGCGAGAGTACTTACTTCGTTCGACCGGCGTCGTCGGCGGCGGCGCCGAAGGCGGGCGGCCCGCCGCTCGGGCCGGGCGGATTGACGGCTTGACATGTCATACGATTGAGCGTAAGATGTAATACGACGTTCAGCGAGAGGGTCTTATGAAGAGCGTGCGACTGGATGCGGAACTGGAGCGTCAACTGGAAGAGTCCGGCCGCGTGAGCGGTCAGTCGGCTTCCGAGATCATCCGCGATGCGGTCCGCCGCAGGTGCCGCGAGATTCTCGGGGACCGCGCCGACAGCCGCCTGTCCGACGTCATCGGGAGCGTGGCCGGCGGTGGCAGTTCCCGGCGGACGGGCCGCGCATTCGCCCGCCTGCTCCGCAGGCGCCGGAAATTCCGGCGGTGATCCTCATTGACGCAGGTCCGCTCATCGCCATCGTCGATCGGGATGACCGCGATCACGACCGGTGCGTCAGCGTCCTCCGCCGCCTCGCCGTTCCGCTGGTGACCACCTGGCCCGCGCTCACCGAGGCCATGTACCTCCTCGGCGATCGCGCCGGTTGGGCGGCACAGGAACGGCTCTGGCGGATGCTGTTGCGGCGGGACCTGATCGCGCGGGTGACGGACCAACCGACGCTGGCGCGGGCGTTCGATCTTATGCGCACCTACCGCAACGTCCCGATGGACTTCGCCGATGCGACGCTCGTGGCCCTGGCGGAGTCGCTCGACGATCGGCGCGTCTTTACGCTCGACCGCGATTTCACCATCTACCGGCTCCACGGCCGCACGAGGTTTGAACTGCTCCCCGGATCGATGCAGCCCGGCCGCCAGCCGTCGTTTGACGCCCGATCCGCCCGCAGGTAGATAGCCCGCAGATTTCTACGACGAATACGCCGCCCCATGCTCGACATCAACTACATCGCCGAACACCCCGACGCCGTCCGCCGCGCGATCCGCGACAAGGGCGTCGCCTGCGACCTCGACCGGCTGTTGGCCGTCAACCAGCGGCGCAAGAACCTTCAGACCGAGTTCGACCGGTTGCGGGCCGAGAGCAACGAACTGGGCCGCAACGTCTCGCTCTATCGCAACCCGAAGGGCCAGTGGCACACCGACGCCCGCGCCCGCGGCATGACCGCGGAACAGATCGCGGCCGAAGCCGAAAAGGTGCAGGCCCGGCTGACCGAGATCAAGACCCGCACGCGGCAGATCGAGGCCGAGCAGAAGGCGGTGCTCGAAGAATTCGAGCGGCTGATGCTGACCGTCCCGCAGGTGCCGTCGGCCAAGACGCCCGTGGGGCCGGACCCCTCGGCCAACGTCGAGGTCCGGCGCTGGGGCGCGCCGCGGCGGTTCGACTTCGAGCCGAAAGATCACGTGCAACTGGGCGGGGCGCTGGGGATCATCGACATCGAGCGCGGCGTTCGGCTGGCCGGGGCGCGGAACTACGTCCTGCGCGGGGCGGGCAGTCTGCTGCATCAGTCTGTCCTGCGGCTGGCCACGGACCTGATCCGGCAGCGCGGCTTCGAGCCGTTCACCGTGCCGGTGCTCGTCAACGACGAGATCATGCGCGGCACGGGCTACTACCCCGGCGGCGAGGAGCAGGCCTATCGCTGCGAGCGCGACGGCAAGTCGCTCGTCGGCACGGCCGAGGTGCCGCTCACCGCGCTGCACGCGGGCGAAATCCTCGACGAGGCCGACCTGCCGAAGAAGTACGCCGCCGTCTCCACCTGCTTCCGCCGCGAGGCGGGGGCGGCCGGCAAGGACACGCACGGGTTGTTTCGCATCCACTGGTTCGACAAGGTGGAACAGGTGGTCATCTGCCGCGCGGACGAGGCGGAGAGCGAGCGGCATCACCACGAGATTATCGCCAACGCCGAGGCGGTGTTGCAGGCGCTGGAGTTGCCCTATCGCGTCATGCTCGTCTGCACCGGCGACATGGGCCAGGGCAAGGTGGAGATGTACGACATCGAGACGTGGATGCCCAGCCGCGGCGGCTACGGCGAGACGCACTCCGCCAGCCGCTTCGGCGAGTTCCAGGCCCGGCGGCTGAATCTCCGCTACCGCACCGCCGACAAAAAGGTCGTCGTGTGCCACACGCTGAACAATACGGTGATCGCCAGCCCGCGCATCCTCATCTCGATCCTCGAACTCAACCAGAACGCCGACGGCAGCGTGACAATCCCCGAGGCCCTGCGGCCGTACGTGGATGGGCTGGAGCGGATTGAAAGACGGTGATCGGCGGCCGTATAATCCCCGGGGTCGAGGTCGCCGTCGGAGGATTCCCGTGCACGACCGTATCAGCGTCGATCCGAACGTGTGTCACGGCCAGGCGTGCATCAAGGGCACGCGCATCCCCGTCCATCAGATCGTAAAGATGCTGGCGAACGGAGACACCTTCGAGGGACTCCTCAAGGACTATCCCTCGTTAACGCGAGACGACATTTTTGCGGCGCTGGCCTACGCCGGCGAACTGGCTGAGGAAGAGGTCAGCCCGCTCGAGATCGCCGAGGCCTGACGCGCTTCGCTACTTCGGACGGCTGTGCCGGATCTGCACCGCCCGGTCGCGCATGACGGCGATTGTGTTCCGCCAGTCCTCGGCTTGGACGATTTGCAGCGCGCGGAGCACGCGCTGGTGAATTCGCGCTCCGTTCGGCCGTCGAAGCCGGACCACCAGCACTCCCTCGTGTGGTTCGCCGATTCGCCGCGCAAATGACTTGTCTGTCGTGACAACGATCGCGCGTCGTTCCCGGGCCAGACGCCACACCGCCGCGTCGTCCAACCCGCGGCCGGCACTGCTTGACACTTCATGGACGACGTGGCCGAGTCTTTTTAACTCGGCCGCCGTCCGGCGCGGGATGTTCTCGTCGAGCAAAAAAGAGAGGGCGGCCATCGATCACCGCCCCTTCTTGTCGATCGACTGCATTAATCCCGTCACCACGGCCGAAATCTGATCAACTCGTTTGATTTTCTCTTCAACATTGGCGACGATCTGCTTGATGAGGTCGGGAAGTTTCTCAACAGTCCGCAACTTCACGTTACGTGTGCAATCCGACCACGGTGTGGTGCACCAATCGTCCGGGTCCCCGTCATCCTTATCTGCGACGGCGATTCTGTACTTGCCGTGAACCCGGCAATAACATAGGTCAAGATACGACGCGGAGCCGGACGTCGGATCCACCTCCTCTTCTACCCGGACGCAGGCCGATATCCCTGCTTTGCATTCCTGGTTCAAAAAAACCTCGACGCGGTGCACGGTCTCGGCCGCCCTGTCCGTGATTTCATTCAAACGAGTAGACGATTGGCGGAGTTTTTCGATCGATTTGGACATGGGATCATCCCTCGGAGTACTGCTCCTTCTGCGGCCGACTGGACCGCGATAGCGGGTCCGGCTGGGACCCTGAACGACGGCGGTACTCCCGCCGTCCCCACTAATTTAGGCGCTGCGCACGGAGCGACAAGCGGAAAGAAACGTGGTCGCCGCAACGTGATGGTACTGCCGTTATTGGGCCAGATCGCCGACGGCAGCGTGACAATCCCCGAGGCCCTGCGGCCGTACGTGGATGGGCTGGAGCGGATATCGAAGTAGGCGCGGTCGGCTTGGATCGCCGTTACGTGGTCGCGTCGAACGCGGGACTCGTCACGGACAGGCCGGGTCCGGGTCGGTCGTCCCCAGCAACTTTCCGACGAACGCCGCCACGTTGCCCGCCCCGCCGACATCGTCGGCGGCGCTCATCTCGGCGCACGGACTGGTGCAGGCGGCCGGATCGATCGTGCAGGCGACGAAGGGGGGGATGTCGTCCCCGGTCACTGCGCCGTCGCCCGTCAGATCGCCCGGACACGTCGGACACTGCGGCGCCTGCGCGTCGGGCGGCAGGATCGGCCGGACATAGGCCGTGATGGCGTCCACGTTGTCGTGCAATCCGTCGACGAAAACGGCGGAATCACCCGTCAGGAACGAATAGTAGATCACGGTCGGATCAAGTCCGCCGGACTCGTCCTCGGCCGTCGCCGGGTCGTCGTCGTCCACGCTGAAGAGCAAGGCCAGCGCCTTTCCGACGCCCGGGGCCGAGAGCCAGACCACTTCGAACGCATCCAGATCGGCGCCGGGGGGCAGTCCGAGGTGTACGCCCTTGTGAACCGCAAGCACGGGCGCCCCAACGGCCGGGTCATACTCATAAACGTGCCCGGCATCCAGCATGGGCGGCGGCGGAAACGTCGGGCTGGACAGGTCGGGCGGTCCGGACGCCTCGTGGCTCACCGAGAACAATTCGACGCCGCACGCCGCGACCCCGGCGGCCACCGCGTTGAGCGCGTTCACGTCGTCATCCGCGTCCTGCGGCGGCGGCAGGCCCGGCGGCTCGGTCGGCGGCGGACTCGGCGACAGGCCCAGCGCGTCCTCGTCGAACAGCGCGTAGGTGGCGGCGGCCAGCGGCGCGGCGCCGCCGAACGCATCGGGCATCACCATCAGGCCCAGCACCTCGTCGCGTTCGGGCGTCGAGCCGTAGGTCTCACCCAGCGGCGACGCGGTCGTCACGGGCACGTCGCATCCCGCGAAGTTGCCGGACGACCGGTCGGCGTAGGAAATGACGAGGTATTCCGCATCATGCACGCAGCCGCTCCCGCCGACCGTCGACGCCGGAATCGGCGCGGCCGGCGCGCCGTTCAATCCGGTCGGCTGGGACGCGATGAGTCCGGCGAGTGAAAAGTCAATCTGATCCATCGCGTCGCGCTCGAGATAGGGCGTCCGCGCCAGCGCCGGCGACAACCCGCTGCACGCGGGCGCGCCGCTGCCCGGCGGGGATCCGTCGGGCGGATCGGGCGGCGGGTCCCCGCCGAAGAAAATCGCATCATCGAGCAGGCCGTCCACTCCGCCGACCGGCAGCGCCGCCAGCGGCGCGACGTATGCGTCGCCGGGATCGAGGCCCTCGTTGCCGTCCGGCGTCGGATCGCTCAACTCCAGGTCCGAACCGATGCGGACCGAGTAGCGCAGTTCGGCCGCTGGCTCCGGCTCCGGAGGCGGCGGCGGGTCTCCGCCGCCGGGCATCGAGATGATCAGTACGACCTCCAGCCCGGCCGCAACCGATTCGCTGTCGTATTCCAGACACGGATGCGGCTGGCCCCGCGCGGCGGGCTTGATCTCCACCAGCAGGCCGACGACGTAACTGATTGCGGCGTTGATCGCCAGCGTCGGGCTGGCGACCGTGGTGTACGACCCGGTGCCGCCGTTGCTCCGGCTGCCGCGCACGTCGTCGAAATCGAATTCGTCGCCGCCCAGCGACGTACCGTTGATCCCGGATTGCGTTCCGATCACCTGCGATGTGTCCTGGCCCGTCGGGCCGGGCGCCTCGGGCCGGAAGCGGTTGGCCGACATCTGCGACCACCGATAGGTCACGACCACCTCGGTGGGGTCGTCGACGCCCTCGATGTCGGCGAAGAGCGTGTAGTCGATGATGGCGTACGCGCCGGTCTTGTAGTCGCTCGGGCAGTTGCACTGGCCCTGTCGACATTGGCTGACGCAGTCGTGGTTCGCGTTCGCCACGGCGTCGAACCGAATCCGCAGCGTCGTGGTTCCCACCCCGTCCACTCGAATAAGGGTGTCGCCGATGCTCCGGCACCAGCAGGGCGGCGTACCGACTTGCGCCCATTGGAAGGCGTTCCACCAGCGGTCCGCGATGCCCCCTTCCCCGAAGACGTCCGTCACCGGCAGCGGCGGAACCGACCCGCCGCCCCCCGGCGGACAGGTACACATCGCCCACGCATCGGCGACCATGAACGAGCCCAACTCCGGAAGCACCTCGCCCCACACTGGCCCGCTGCCGGCCCGGGCGTCCGTGGATCGCACGGACAGGGCGATCGATACGAGCACGATTCGCAAAGTACGTCGGTTTCCCAACATGTTCATTACCCCGGTTTTCCCATGCGTAGACGGATCAGCCCCCGGATCGGCCACTTGTGAGCAGGGAATTCGACGAGCCCGATCGGGTTTGAGTCTCGCAGACGCTGCCGCCCGCCGGATCGATGACGGCCGCGTATAATGCGGCCGATGAGACCGCTTTCGCTGGAACGGGCGCTCATGGCCGTCGAAAAGGTCCGCCAACGATTGCTGCGATCAACGGCGGCGCTGGAGAAACACGGCGTCCCCTATGCCGTGATCGGCGGGCACGCCGTGGCCGTGTGGGTCGCACGCGTGGACGAGGACGCGGTCCGCAACACGGTCGACGTCGATGTTCTGCTGCGGCGCGACGACCTGCCGCGCGCCGACGCGGCCCTCGCGGAGGCGGGCTTCGATCGCACCGAGGTGCACGGCGTCACGCTCTTTCTTGATCGAGAAAGCCCCAGTCCGCGCAAGGCGATCCACGTCGTGTTTGCCGGCGAAAAGGTCCGGCCGTTCGATGCACAGCCCGCGCCCGACCTGTCGAACCTCGACCGCGCCGCTGATGGCTTTGCCGTGATTGATCTGAAATCACTGCTCACCATGAAACTCACGGCCTATCGCGATAAAGATCGTACGCACATTCGCGACATGCTCGAACTCGACATGATCACCCTCGAACTGGAAGCCCAATTGCCCGAGATACTTCGCGCCCGCCTCGCCGCCCTTCGCGAGACGCCGGAATGATTGTCGCCCGATTCCGGCGGAGCGCCGGCCGACCGATGTGCGCCCTGGTCGCGATGGCCTTCGCCGGCTGCAACGCCGCCGACCCGGCCGGCGCAATTCACGACACGCTCGACGGGCAGGTCGTCGCCTGGAATCGGGGCGATATCGACGGCTTCATGGCCGCCTACTGGCGCAGCGATGATCTGACGTTCGTCGCCTTCCCCCGGGCCGTCGAGCCGGCGCCCGCCTCGCAGCCCGTCATCACCCGCGGCTGGGCAAACGTGCTCGAGCGCTACCGCCGACGGTATCCCACCCGCGAGCGGATGGGCCGCCTCCGTTTCGAGGCCCTCGACGTCCGTATGATCGATCCCGAGACCGCGGTCGTCTGCGGCCGCTACGTCGTGCAGCGCGGGGCGGAGACGTTCGCCGGCCTGTTTGTCCTCGACCTGATCCGGACGCCGCCGGGCTGGAAGATCGTCCGCGACCGGACCTACCCCGACTGATCCGCTCGCGCATCGGCCCGCTGCGCCGCGGGGTCGTCCGCGCCCGGAGGGCGGCCCGCCCGAACGCGGCGGGATCGGGTAATCTCGTCGCGCATGTCGGCGCTTCGTCCCGCGCTGGGTCTGGCCGCGTTCGTGGCGCTCGCGTGGGCGCTCTCGTCGGATCGGCGCCGGATGCCATGGCGCACGGTGCTGGCCGGGCTGGTGCTCCAGTTCGCCCTGGCCGGCCTGGTGCTGCGGACGCGTGCGGGCATCGCCGTTTTTCAATGGGTGGGAGACCTGGTTGCCGTGCTGATCGGCGCCTCATTGGAAGGGGCGCGGTTCGTCTTCGGCAACCTCGTGGACAACGCTCCCGATCGCTGGGGCTTCGTCTTCGCCGCCCGCGCGCTGCCGACCATCATCGTTTTTGCCTCGCTTTCGGCGGTAGGCTATCACCTCGGCCTGCTCCAGCGGCTCGTGGCGGCGATGGCCTACGTCATGACGCGCTTCATGCGCGTCAGCGGCGCCGAAAGTCTGTCCGCCGCGGGAAACATCTTCCTCGGCCAGACCGAGGCCCCCCTGCTGGTCCGGCCGTTCATTCCCGGGATGACGCGCTCGGAGTTGAACGCCGTCATGGTCGGCGGTTTCGCGACGATTGCCGGCAGTCTCATCGCCGTCTATTCCTCGCTGCTGGGTCATGTCGACCCGCGTGAAATCAGCCGCTTCGCGCAGCAATTGTTGACCGCGTCGATCATCTCCGCCCCCGCGGGCCTGGTGGTGGCCAAGGTCTTGTTGCCGGAGGCCGAGCGTCCGCAGACGGCCGGCACGGTTCGAATGCAGCCGTCGCGCGAGACGACCAACGTCATCGACGCCGCGGCCCACGGCGCGCTGGAGGGGCTCCGGCTGGCGCTGAACGTCGCGGCGATGCTGATCGCCTTTATCGCCATCATCCGACTGCTGGATGCGCTACTGGGCTGGTTCGGCGGACTGCCGGTCGTGCGGGACGGTCTGGCTCGGGCGGGCGTCGAACGGCTGGAACTCGATACCCTGCTCGCGGCGCTCTTCTACCCCGTCGCGTGGCTGATCGGCACGCCCGGCGGCGACTGCGGGGCGATGGCGAGTCTGCTCGGCCGCGCCATGGCTGCCAACGAGTTCATCGCCTACAAGTCGCTGGCCGAGATGATGGACGTCGGTTCCCTCTCCCCCCGGACCGCTCAGTTGGCCGTCTATGCCCTGTGCGGCTTTGCAAACTTCAGTTCCGTCGCCATCCAGATCGCCGGCATCGGCGGCATGGCGCCGGACCGCCGCCACGACCTGGCGCGCCTCGGCCTCCGGGCGATGCTGGGCGGCGCGATCGCGTGCTGGATGACCGCGTGCGTGGCGTCGCTTCTGACGTGACCGATGACTGGCGGTCGTCCGCGACTTCGATTATGTTTTTTTCTGGCCGACGCGCGCGGCGCCGCGCGTCGGCTTCAGTGTGACGATGAGGGCAGGAGCATCGCGCATGACCCGCGACATCCTCGTCTTCGCCGAACAGCGCGACGGGCATCTGCACCCCGGCGTCCTCCAGGCCCTCGGGGCGGCCGCGACGCTGGCGCAGAAAACCGGCGGCCGCGTGCTCGCCGGGCTGGTCGGCAAGTCGCCGCAGTCGCTCGTCTCCCCGCTGGAACAGGCCGGCGCGGCCGCGGTGTTTGTCGCCGACGACCCGCGCTTCGCGCACTACAACCCGCTGACCGGCGCCGCGGCCCTGGCGGCGATCATCGAAAAGGCCGACCCGCAGATCATCCTGCTGCCGGCCACGTTCATGGGCCGCGATCTCGCGCCGCGCGTCGCCGTCCGCTGCAACGCGGGCCTGGCCACCGACTGCACCGAGGCCTGGATCGACGATGCCGGAGCCCTGCGCGTCCGCCGGCCGATCTTCAACGGCAAGGCGTCCAACGTGGTGCAGTTTCGCCCCGAGGCGCGCCAGATGGCCTCGCTGCGGCCGAACGCCTTTGCGGCTCCCGCGCCGCAACCCGGAAACAAGGCCGAACAGGTTGCGGTCCCGGTCCCCGCCGCGCCCGGCGAGCAGCGCCAGGTCACCAAAGAGATCGTCCGCACCGGCGGGGCGGAGAAGGACGTGACCGAGGCGAATGTCGTCGTCTCCGGCGGGCGCAGTCTGAAGTCGGCCGACAACTTCAAGATCATTTACGACCTCGCCCACGCCCTCGACGGCGCGGTGGGCGCGAGCCGCGCCGCCTGCGACGCCGGCTACCAGCCCCACAGCCGGCAGGTCGGCCTGACGGGCAAGACCATCACGCCCAATCTCTACATCGCCTGCGGCATCAGCGGGGCGATCCAGCACCTGGCCGGCATGCGCGGCAGCCGCCGCATCGTCGCGATCAACAGCGACCCGGAGGCGCCGATCTTCAAGGTCGCCGATTACGGCGTCGTGGCCGACCTGTTCCAGTTCGTCCCGCTGCTCACCGCCGAAATCAAGAAAATCCGGGGTGGCGGATAGGCGGGACCACGGTTCCGGATATAGAATCGGCTGCATGGTGCCGCCCAATCTTCCGCCGACGCTCGACGAGATCGTGCGACGTCTGCGCGACGCGCTGAATCCCCGGTGCATCTACTTGTTCGGCTCGCACGCGGAAGGAACGGCCGACCCGCAGAGCGATGTCGATCTTCTCGTCGTAGTCGATGAATCCCGCGAACGGGCGGGTGAACTGGGGGCAGTCGCCTATCGAGTCGTTTCCGGAATCGGCGTTCCGTTGGACATCCTCGTATACAGCCGGGCCGATTTTGAGAAACGCAGTACCTGGCCGGTGTCGCTCGAACGGACCGTTCGCGACGAGGGCAAGATCATCTATGCCGCCTGAGATGGAGCCCGTTTACGAGTGGCTCGACCGCGCGGAGCATGATCTTCAGGCGGCCGATCTGGTCGCGCGGCAAATGCCCAACGCCCCGGAAATCGCCGTCTTCCACTGTCAGCAGGCCGTGGAGAAATTCTTGAAGGCGTACCTGACCTTCGCCGAGCGCACCTTCAAAAAGCTTCATGATCTTGACCAAATCGTGACCTGGTGTTCGGAGTCCGACGCGAGCTTCCTCGAACTGCGGTCCGTGGTCGCACCGTTGCGGCAATACGCGGTCGAAGTCCGCTATCCCCACGTCATGGGTCTTAAGGCCGACGATGTACGCATCGCCTTGGGTTCAGCCAACACGGTCCGTGATTTTGTTCGAGCCCGGATTCCAGGCCTCGAAGACCGGCCCGCTGGACGATGAGTTAGGACCCTTTGCGGCACCGAACACTAATCGGTCGCGACATCATGGAATGACTTGCCGTGGCAACATTTCTGTTAACTTGGAATTCAAAGGACGAGAACTGGAAAGATCGCAAGCATCAACTCCGTTTGATCCGTAACAAGCCAATCAAGAAGATGGGCTGGTGGACCGGGCATACAAAGAAAATCAGGAGGGGCGATCGAGTGTACATGCTGAAGCAAGGATCCCCTCCCAATGGAATCGTCGCTTCAGGTTGGGCCGAAACGGACTCTGAGAAGTGGAGGCCGCGGCGCGGACATGCGCCGCGGACAGGCATTCACTGGACAATCGAGGAATTGATCGATCACGAGACCGAGCCAATTCTTTCCAAGCAGAGCCTTCTGCGAGCGGGCGTCCCTCGGACGCTTTTGCATACAGTAGCCAGCGGCGTGCAGGTGCCGGCACACATTGCAAAAACAATCGAACGGTTGTGGGCTCGCCATCTGCGCCGGCCCGCTAGTTCCCAGGCCTCCGAGACTCAAGATGAGTTTTTCGCGGAGGAGGGCGAGGAAAAACGACGTTGGGTGAAACACCGCAAACGCGAAGCTGGTTTGCGAAACCGCAAGATTCAGGTAGAACTGGAGCGTTGCGGTGGCCACCTGAGGTGTGAAGTTCCCGGTTGTGGATTTGACTTCCTGGCGATGTATGGATCACTGGGGCGAGGATATGCGGAGGTCCACCATCTCCGTGGGTTGGCATCGCGCCAGCACTCGCGCAGGACCCGCCTTGGCGACCTTGTGATCGTGTGCGCCAACTGCCACCGCATGATCCACAGAGGCCGTGGTGCCTGTCGGCCTTTGGATGGCCTCATTCCAAAGTCGACGGCCCCGAACATGAAAAGGGACCGAGTTTCTAGGGACATGTGATGCAACTCTGCTATTTCTATCGCAGCGAGAAAGACCGCGACGCCGACTCGATGCGCCGCATCCCCCGCGGCGGGCGGCTCGGCGTCGTCCGAGACGGCGTCGTGCACGATCTCATCGTCCCTCCCGACCTGCTCCGCGACGGCTTCGAATGGGCCGACGGGGCCTTCGAGGCCCTGGCAGCGCTGCGCCCCGGCCCGGCCGCCGGGCCGCTCGATTCGCTCTGGCTCGGCGCGCCGATCATCCGCGCCGCGCAATTCCTCGACTTCTACGCCTTCGAGGAACACGTCCGCGCGGCCCGCAAGTTGCGCGGCTTCGACTCCGTCGTGCCCGAGTGGTACGAGATCCCCGCCTACTACAACTCCAACGCCGCCACGCTGTTCGGCCACCGACAGACCGTGCGCTTCCCCGCCGGCGAGGAAAAGATGGACTACGAGTGCGAAATGGCCTGCATCATCGGCCGGACGATCCGCAGCGCGACGCTCGAGTCCGCCCGCGCCGCCATCGCCGGGTACACGATCCTGAACGACCTTTCCGCCCGCGCCCGCCAGCGCCAGGCGATGGCGATCAACATGGGCCCCGCCCCGGGCAAGGACTTCGGCTCGGCCCTCGGACCGGTGCTGGTCACGAAAGACGAGTTGCCCGATCTGTCGAGCGCCGGGATGAAGGCGTTCGTCAACGGCGAACAGTGGACCGACGGGCGGTTCGGCGCGATCCATTATTCGTTTGAACAGATGATCGTCTATGCCACCGCGTCGCGCACGCTTTACCCCGGCGACGTGCTCGGCAGCGGCACGGTCGGCGGGGGGTGCGGGCTGGAACGGGGGCGTTTCCTGAAGCCCGGCGACGTGGTGCGCCTCGAGATCGACGGCATCGGCGTGCTGGAGAACCGCGTCGAACGGGATTGAGCGCTCGCCTGCGGCTCGCGGCGAAACAGGAACAACCGCGCTGCTGTCGCCCGCCCGCGGCGAACACCCATTTACCGTTGTATGCGCCCGCTTCGCCCCGAGCCGCAGGCGAGCGCTTCGTCCGCGCCGCGTTAGGCCCGCTCCGGCCGCGCGGCGGAGAAGAGTTCGTCGGGGATCGGCTGCAACTTTCCCTCCCGGTCGATGCACGCCAGCGTCGAGTGCGCCTCGGCCACGACGGTCGGACCTCGGCGCAGGACGTAGGCGTGGTCGATCCGCGCGCGGGTCATGCGCTCGATTCGCGTCAGCAGCGTCAACTCGTCGTCGTAGCGGGCCGGGGCGCGGAAGCGGCACTCGATCCGCGCCACGGCGAACAGCACCCCGCGCTCCTCGAAGTCGCGGTAGCGGAAGCCGGCCTGCCGCAGCAGTTCGGTCCGGCCCATTTCGAAATACTCGAAGAACTTCGAGTGATGCAGATAGCCCATCGGGTCCGACTCTGCGTATCGGACGCGCAGGGTGATCTCGCATTCACGCGGCGCGGTCGTCGCCATACGCCCCAGAATAACGCGCCGCTGCACCTCGGGTACACCCCCGTGTCGAACTGAGAGCGCGATTTCGCCGCGACTCGGAGGAGACCGCGCCCGCACGCGCCACCGCATCAAGCCCGATTCCGCCGAAGCGCGCGCCGTACAAACCCCCGCGCGCGGCGCAGCCGGGCCTCGGCCTCGCCCCGCGTCACGCCCAGCCGGTGCATCAGCAGCGCCACCTTGACGCGCCCCCGCGCCGCGCGGAGCAGCCGACCCGCCGCCGCGTACGGCAGCCCCGTCAGCGTCCCGATGATCCGCGTCGCCCGGTCGGTTAACTTGCGGCACGCGTACGCGTTCAGGTCCACCATCAGGTTCTGATACACCTTTCCGCTGCGGACCATCGCCAGCGTCGTCACCGTGTTCAGCACCATCTTCGTCGCCAGCCCGGCCTTCATCCGCGTCGAGCCGGTCAGCGCCTCCGGGCCCGTGCGGACGCGGATGTCGACGTCCACTTTCGCGGTCGCCTGCCGGGACGGCACGCACGCGAGAAAGACCGTCGCCGCCCGCCGCCGCTCCGCCTCGGCCAAGCCGGCGTGCACGAACGGCGTCGTCCCGCCCGTGGCGATGCCGAACACCACGTCACGCGGGCCGACCCGCAGCCGCCGAACCGCCCCGCGGCCGGCCTGCGCGTCGTCCTCCGCCCCCTCGACCGCCCGCCAAAGGGCGCGCCGGCCGCCGGCGATGACGCCCTGCACCTGTCGCGGATCGCTTCGAAACGTCGGCGGACATTCGGCCGCGTCCAGCACCCCGAGCCGCCCGCTGGTCCCCGCGCCGACGTAGATCAGCCGGCCGCCGCGCTGCCACGCCGCCGCGATCAGCCGCACAGCCCGCACAATCGCCCCGCGGGCGCGGCGCACGGCTGCGGCGATGGAGGCATCTTCGCGGTTGAGCAGGTCGAAGGCGGCCGCCGGCGGGAGCCGGTCGAGGTCGGCCGAGCGCGGGTTGCGGAGTTCGGTCTCGAGGCGTCCGCGGTCGGCGGGAAGCGGCGGACCGCGGCGGGCGCGTGGGGACGAGCCGCGGGTCATGGGTGCGGTTCCAGTCGCGTGACGCGGCCGAGCACGACGGGCCGCCTCGCCCCCGTGACGCGCGGCAGGTTCGCCGGGACGCCGTCGACCCGCGCGCACGCCAGCAACGCGAAACTCAGGGCCTCCTTTGCCGCCGAGGGGATGTTGTAGTCGTCGATGGTCCGCACCGGGATCGGCTCGAATCGGCGCCCCAGCGCGGTCCGCAGCGCGGCGTTGCGGCTGCCGCCGCCGCAGACGATGACCTCGTCGATCGCCGCGCGCCCCGCCCGCTGCGGCAGGAAACGCTGGCAGGCCGAGGCGATGGATTCGACCGTCAGGGCCAGCGCGGTCGCCAGCCAGTCTCCCCGACGCATCCGCGCCCGCCGCCTCAAAGCCGACGCCACAAACCCCGTGCCGAACTCCTCGCGGCCGCAACTCCGCGGTGGTCGCCGGGCAAAGAACGGATGCGCGAGCCAGCCCCGCAGCAGCGCGGCGTTCGGCTTTCCCCGTGCGGCCAGGCGGCCGCCGCGATCGTACGCCTGCCGGCCGCGCGTCAGCACCCGCGCGAGTTCGTCCATCACCATGTTGCCCGGCCCTGTGTCAAAGGCCCGGACGCCCTCCGGCCCAACCCCGGCCGGCAGGTAGGTCACGTTGGCGATCCCGCCGACGTTCAACACCGCCCGCGAACGGCGCGCATCCCGCAGCAGCAGCCAGTCGGTCCACGGGACGAGCGGCGCGCCCTGTCCGCCGACGGCCAGGTCGGCCGATCGGAAGTCGCTCACGACCGCGCAGCCGATCTCCGCGGCGATCAGGTCGGCCCGGCCGATCTGCAACGAACAGCCCTCGGCCGGCAGGTGGCAGACGGTCTGCCCGTGCGAACCGACCACCGCCACGTCGCGCGGATTCAGCCGGGCGCGACGCAGGACGGCCCGGGCCGCCGCCGCGAACGCCGCGCCGACGTCGCGATCCAGCCGGGCCAGCGACTCGGTTCGCGTCGCCGCGGGCGACATGATCGCCAGGAGCCGCCCGCGCAGCGCCCGGGCATACGGACGATGAACGTGGGCAAACACCCGCGCGCTCATCCGCACGCCGCGGCCGCGGATCTCGCAGGCGACGGCGTCCACCCCGTCGGCGCTGGTTCCGCTCATCAGGCCGACGGCGAACCGTCGGCCCCTTCCCGGCGATCTGCGCGCAGAAGCCATGCAGGCGTTGTAAACGAAAACCCCGGTCGGGAATATCGCCGGCTCAGGGCGCGGCGGGCCGGGTGGTGCGCGGCCGCAGCGGGATGCGGATGGGCGGCTGGCGAACCGGACGGGTCGTGGCGGGGCGCGTGGTCGGGGCCCCGCGCCGGGCGGCATGAGTGACGGCGGTCGGCGGCGGGGGGCCGGAGGCACGGATGTCGAACCGGATTTGCGGCTGTTCGGCGTCGTCGGTTTCGAAGATCAGGTGCTCGCCGGCCGGCGGCGGGCGGTAGTGCGCCGGAATCCGCACCTGGTACCGAAACTCGTTGCCGATCCGCTCCACGAACCGCGGCTCGATCTCCGGCACGCTGCTCGTGACCGACTGCACCGTGAACGGCGTGTCTCCGTTGTTGCGGACCGACAACGGCCGGAACTGGTCCGCCTGCTGATTGCCGTCCACCAGGAACATCGGCGGCATCAGTTGCACCCGGGGGGGGAGAAACCCGTGAACGTCGAGTTTATAGATCGGCTGCTCCGGCACATTGGTCTTGAACAGGAAGGTGCCGGGGTTCTGGTTGTCGCGGAACGGCGGTTCGGCCGTCACCACCAGTAGGAACTCCTCGCCCGGCACCGTCTCGGTGAGCGTCGCGGTGTAGGGCTGCGCCTGCGTCACGGGTTGCAGTTCGAGCGTCAGCGGGCTGACCCCCGAGGTGTTCTTAAGGGTGATTTCTTTGGTGACGCGGCCGTTGGGCGTCAGCGGCGGAAAATAGGTCGCCCCCAGCGGAAGGATATTCACCACCGTATGGATGAATCCCTTCATGACGAGTTTATGCGTATTCTCGCCGCGCTCGTTGGTAACAATGATCAGTTCCTTGACGACGTGGTCGCGCTGCCCCTCGCTCCGCAGCGTGGCCGGGAACCGTCCCGTCCCGCCGGGCTTGATAGCCCGGTCGTAATTTGGCAGCACCGTGCAGTGACAGGTCGCCTTGGCCTCCAGGATCACCAAGTCCTCGTCGCCTTCATTGCGGACGAGAAACGTGTGGTCGATCGCCGCGCCCGTCCACACCGGCTTGAATTCGTACACCGGGGCGTCGCAGACGTATTTCGGCCCGCGGGCCGCGGGCTGCGTGGCGGCCCCGACCGGCTCGACCGCCGCGGGCCGCTCGGTCGCGGTCTTCGCCGGCGCGGTCAGGCCGGGGACCGGCCCGCCGACGGCGACGGACTCCGCCCCGCCCAGCGCGAGGACCGTCGTCAGCAGGGCGCGAACAGGATCACGCACGGCGCCGGCTCCGCCTGGGGCGGCGGCGCCTCTGCGGAGGCGCGGCACGGTCCGCGCGGCGTTCCGCGGCGCGCGTCGGGGCCGTGTCGATGTTTCGCAGCAACCGGGCCGCCAGATTCGCCTCGGATTGCGCGTCGAAGCCGAAAAACCCCGTATATTTCGGCCCCAGCGTCTGGGCCACGAAGAAACTCAGATTGATCCCCGCCTCGGACAGCCGCCGCGCGATCGCGTGGCCTAGCCCCGGCCGATTGTCGCCCGTCACGTGCAGGCAGGGCAGGTTGGTCCGCACGAGTCCGGCCTGCCGGGCGGCTCGCGTGCCCGCCGAGGTCGAGATCGGATAGACCTCGATCACGGCCCCGACCCGGTCGGGATAGGCGTAGCCGATGACGACTTCCAGATTCTGCCCCGCCCGCGCGAGCGGCCCCAGCGTGTTGGCCAGCACCCCCGGAGAGTTCCGCGTGTCGACCCGCCAGACCGTGGCGCGTTTAACCCTGATGGACATGTCCTGCATCCGCATACGAGGTCTGCCTGTGGGCTTCCGTCCCCACGCCTTCCCGCCGCGTCCGTGGTTATTCGATCATAAACGGACGGCGCTCGCTGCGGAATACGCCGGTCAGACCGCCGGTCTCCGAACGTCCGATCCCCGCGACTGAAATGAGGCCCCACCGGCCGGTCGGGCCGCTGAGCGCCCGCGGCCGTTCCGGCGTCAGCCGAACCCCCCCATGCCCTCCTGCTGGCTCGGGTACACGGGAAACAACTTGTGCACGTTCGTGAGATGCAGCACGCGCTCCAAGTCCGTCCGGAGTCCGCAGAGCACGACCTTTCCGCCGATCGCGTCGGCCTTCTTCCGCAGCGTCATCAGCACCCCGATCGCCATCGACGACATCGCCCGCACCCGTCCGAAGTCGAGCAGCAACTTCCGCCGGTCGCGCCGGTCGACAAGATCGTAAAACTCTTCCGCCATCGTCTGGATCAGGCCCGCATCAAGCAGCGACGGTTCCTCGATCGTGACCACCGTCACCTCGTCGATCACCTGCACGAGCAACCGGGCCTTTTGCATGACCTCGCTCCGGCCGCGACGGGAGTGGATGGGGCCGCCGGGCCGCCCGTCGGGGGCGAACCGACTCGGCGGCGTCCCGCGCTTGCCATCCTAACGCGGCTTCGAGGAAGATGCGACGGCGGCGCGCCCTCGGGCGAGGACTTGGGCGATCCGGGCCGTCTGCCCTGCGCCGCGGCCGCCATGACCGCCGAACGCCTGATCGCCATCGAGACTTCCAGCCGCCACGGCAGCGCCGCCGTTGCCGTCGGCCCCCGCCTGCTCGCCGCGGAGGAGTTCGCCGCCGACCTGAGCCACGGCGTCGAACTGCTGCCCTGCATCGCGCGGCTGTGCGAGGCGGCCGGGTGGCGGCCGGCGGACCTTCAGATCGTCGCCGTCTCGATCGGGCCGGGCAGTTTCACCGGGCTGCGCGTGGCGGTGACGACCGCTCGCCACTTGGCGCTGGCGACCGGCGCGCGAATCGTCGCCGTCCCGTCGCTGGCGGTCCTCGCCGAGAACGCCCGCCGCCTTCCAGACCCACCGCGGAACCTGGCCGTGATTCTCGACGCCAAGCGCCGGCAGGTGTACGTCGCCGGCTTCGCGCGGGTGGCGGGCGGATACGTCCCGCGTGGCCCGGCCGTCGTCGCCGATCCGGCTGAGTGGCTCGCGGGACAGCCGCGGCCGCTGGCCGTCATGGGTGAGGGGGTGATGTACCATCGTGCCGCCGTCGACGCCGCAAACGTTACCGTGCTCGACGAGCGGACGTGGATTCCCCGCGCGGCCGACGTGCACCGCCTGGGCTGGGCCGCGGCGCAGTCGGGGGCGTTCGTGCCGCCCCGCGACCTCGTTCCGCTCTACATCCGGCGGCCCGAGGCCGAGGAACTTTGGGAAAAACGCCGCCCCGGCGCGGAACGCTGATCCAGATATCCATTCGGAAACGCCGCGACGCCGTTTGGTGGCACCCGCCGCGGCGGGTGCCCGCCTGGGCGGGCGCTGAACCGGGCCGCGGATTCCGCGCGCCGCCCCGCTCCGGCGGCCCCCGCCGGCTCCGCGCGCCGAAGAAAACCGAGTTTCAGGGAAATTCAGGCAAATTCGACTTCGTTGTTCACCGAACCCCAGACCCCCGGGTCGCGTAAACGGGGCCGGTGCGAGAATCCTTTCATGGGTTGCCGCGAGAATCCCTTCATGGGCCGGTGCGAGAATCCCCCGTCGCACCCATCGCACCGATCATCTCACCCCACCCCGAAATCCGTGTTCTGCGCCAGCAGGTCTACGCGCGGCTCATCCTTCAGCCAGGCGAACTCGTCGAGAAACCAGGCCTTGATCTCGTCATCCATCAGACCGGCTGATTTTGTGTTCGGACTGAACAGGTTCACCACCCCGTACCGGAACCGCGTCAACAGCAGGTCGATGTCGCGCCGCACCGTCTCGCGCGTCTGCCCGCGGAAGCCGACCAGCAGGTTGATTGAATCGGTGGCGGCGGCCACCTCCTCCGGCGACGACCAGTGCATCGACTTGTTCAGCACGCCGTTCCGCAGCCGGTCGTCGAACGTCTCGACGCCCAGAAACAGGTGCGTCGGAACGCCGAAGAACGCCCGCGTCTGTTCGTAGGTTTTTCGGTACGACCAGTACGATTCGGCGTAGAACTCGCCGATGCCGCGCTGCCGCATCAGCCCGCGAATCTGCTCGCGCACCGCCGCCGGAAGTTCCTGCACGCTGCCCGAATTGATGACCATCAGCCGGCCGAACTCCCCCGTCACCTTCGCCAGTTCGGCGTCGGCCACCCGGCCGATCTCGGTTTCGTCGGCCGTGTTGTCGGCGATGTAGTCGCAGAACGTGCAGCGGCTCCAGACGCACGGCAGGCCGCGGAGCAGCACCACCTCCCGCGGCCGGTGCCCCCGATAGCGCGCGTAGCGGGCCAGCCCCATCCGGGATATGATACGGTTGATCCCGGCGCGTGTCCCCCGGCAGATGACCCCCGGCAATCCATGAAAGAGCCGATGTCCGATTCCGCGTCCGCCTCCCCGTCTTCGTCGGTTTCAGGGCCGGCCCTGACCGACCTGATCGACCGCGCCGTCCTCCAGGACCTCCAGGACCGCATGGCCGAGTTGACCGGCGTGGCCGTCAGCATCCGCGACCCGGCCGGCCGGCCGATCACCGAGACGTCCGGCGAGAGCGAGTTCTGCCGGCTGCTGTCGCGGCACGAGGCCTCGGCGCCGGCCTGCCGCGAGAGCCACGCCGGCGCGGCCGCATCCGCGCCGTCCGCCGCGACGACGCAGCATCAGTGCCACGCCGGTCTGGCGCAGTGCTCTGCGCCGATCGTCGCCGACGGCGCGGCGCTGGGGGCGATCTTCGTCGGCGACCGGCCGCTTTCGCCGCTGCCGGAAGACGCGGTGCGGCAACTGGCGCGGCGTCACGGCCTGGAGGAAGAGCGCCTGGTCCGCGCGGCGTGGGGGGCGAAGCACTGGTCGGCCCGCGGGATGCGCTCGGCGACGCGGCTGGCCGAGTCGCTCGCGCACGCCCTGGCGCGGATCTGCCGGCAGGAACTCGAACTGCGCCGCCGCATCGACGAACTCTCGGCCCTCTACCGCGTCTCCCAGATGCTTTCCGGCGAGCGGGACCTCAAGGAGGTGTTGAACCTCTCGGCCGCGCTCGTGGCCGACGTGCTGAAGGTCAAGGCGGCCGCCATCCGGCTGATCGACGAGACGACCGGCGAACTGAAGATCGCGGCCGTGCACAACCTGTCGGAGGCATACCTGGCCAAGGGGCCGCTGCGGGCGCAGCACAGCCGGATCGACGCGGAGGCGATGCGCGGGCAAGACGTGTATGTGGAGGACCTGCCCTCCGACCCGCGGACGGTCTACAAGGAGGAGGCCCGCGCCGAGGGCATCGTCAGCGCGCTGGTCACGAGTCTGACCTATCGCGGCCGGTCGATCGGCGTCATGCGGGCCTACGCCGATCGCCGCCGGCGCTTCAGCGACTTTGAAGTCTCGCTGCTGCGGACGGTGGCCGGACAGGCGGCCGCCGCCATCATTTACGCCCGCATGCGCCGCGAGGCCCGGGAGGCCGAGGCCCTCGAACGACAGGTGCGGCTGGCCGGAGAGGTGCAGCGGCGGATGATCCCGGCCGCCCCTGCGCCGCGGCCGTGGCTCGATGTGGGCTGCATCTATGAGCCCAGCGCCGAACTCGGCGGCGATTTCTACGACTTCATCGAGTTCCCCGACGGCGGCCTGGGGGTGCCCATCGCCGACGTGGCCGGCAAGGGCGTGCCCGCATCGCTGACCATGGCGTCCGTCCGGGCCGCGCTCCGCGCTCACGCCCGCGGCATCTACGACCTCGACGTCATCATGACCGAACTCAACCGGCACATCTACCGCGACGCTCAACTCCGCGAGTTCGTCACCTGTTTCTACGGCGTCCTCGACGCCCGCTCCCGCCGCTTCACCTTCTGCAACGCCGGTCATGAACCGGTCGTGCTGATGCGCGGCGGACGCCTCCAGCCGCTGGAGACCGGCGGCCTAGTCCTGGGCGTGGACGAGCGGGCGGTCTACGAAAAGGGCATCGTCGACCTGCGGGCCGGCGACACCCTCGTCTTCCTGACCGACGGCGTGATCGAGGCCATCAATTACGCCGGCGAGTCCTACGGCCGCGAACGCTTCTACGAGTCGATCCGTCGTCACGGCGCACTGGACGCGCGGCAGATGGCCAACCAGTTGCTGTGGGACGTCCGCCGCTTCGTCGGACTCGCCCGCCAGTCCGACGACCTGACGATCGTGGTCCTGAAAGTGCGGTAAACCGGCCCGCGCGCGGTCGGGGTTGCCGCCGCCGATCCCGCAGACGCCGGGCCGGCGCCGTGCCGCCGCTCCCGCACGATGCGGCGCGGCTATGATGCTGCGGTCAGGAACGCGATCCCATGCCCACGCTCTTCGGCCGACGATACATGCGCGACGCCGTCCCGCGGACGGAGAAGGTCATCGGCGCGGTGTGTCTGCTGATCGCGGCCGGCGCGGTCTTCCTGTTCGTCCGCGACGCGCGGACACCCAAGTCGCCGTTTTTCTCGGTGGATCCGGCGCTGCACCCGGCGGCGGTGCCGGTGGAGATCAAGGTCGCCCGGGCGCTGCTGCCGGAGGCGACGGCCCCCGGCTGGGCGCGGGCCGAACCGGTCGAGGCCGTCGAACCGGACGGGATCGAGCGCAGCATGCCCGGCGAGGCGCGGCGATTCATCGAGAGCGGCGCGCGGCGGATGTACCAGGGCCGATACCTCAACCGCGCCGATCCGCGACAGCAACTGGCGGTCCGCGTGTTTGACATGGGCACGGCGCAGGCGGCCGCCGGCGTGTTCGACGCCGCACGGCCGAAGGACGCCGTCGGCGAGCCGGTGGGCGTGCGCGGTTGGCGCAGCGAAAACGGCACGGTCGGGTTCGCGGCGGGCCGGTGGTTCACGCTCGTGAGCAGCACCAATCTTGCCGCGGATGCGTCGCTGAATCCGCGCCTGCTGGCACGCGAGGTGGCGGATCGCCAAGTGGCCTACGACGCGCAGGCAGAGATTGCCGACGCGGATCGGCCCGGGCAGAGTTCAATCTCGGCCCAACCGGCCCCCTCAGCCGCGCTGCTTCCGACCGTTCCGGGCGGTGAATGGTCCGCCCCGGACCCCGTGGCCACCTATAACCCCGGAAACCTCTGGGAAAAGATTAACGGCCGCGCCGAACAATACCTGGCGTTCGATTTCGAACGGCTCGTGTTCGGTACCTATCGGCTGGCGACCCGGCCCGCGGCGGCTGTCGACGTCTACGTCTATCGCATGGGCGAGCCGGTCAAGGCGTTCGGCATCTTTCAGGCCGAGCGCCCGGAGCATCCGCAGAAGATCGACCTCGGTCAGGACGGTTATCGCGGCGCGGGGAGCGTCTTTTTCATCAAGGGGCGGCACTACGTGCAGATCATCGCCGGCGAGGGCGCGGGCGTGTCGGACGCCCAGTTGATGTCGCTGGCGAAGGCGGTGGAACCATCGCTGCCGGACGAGGGCGGCGGCATCTGGGCGGAGCAGATGCTTCCGCGCGAGGGCCGTGTCGAGGGTTCGTTCGCCTATCACGCGAGGACGGCGTTCAACCTTGACTTCCTCGACGACGTATTCGCGGCCGACTACGAGGCCGGATCACAGCGGTTGACTCTGTTCGTGCACCGCGCCGCCGACGCGGAGGCCGCCGGGCGGCTCATGGAACAGTACCGCGATTACATCGGGAAACTCGGCCGCGTGACGGCGGACGAGTCGCTGGCGGAAGGCCGGATTCTGACGGGCGACTTTGGCGAGGAGTTTGACGTGGTGTTCACGCGCGGCCGTTATTTCGGCGGCGCGACCGCGGCAAGCGACGCGGCCGCGGCCCGTGCCCGCGCCCTGGCGCTGCGCGACTCGGTGCCGGCGGAATGACGGCGGCCGGTGATGAAGGACCGGAGCGGACTATCTGTATCCTTATGATATATAAATAGTAATGAACATTTCAGACCGGGTTCCGGCATCCAGTATTTCAGATCGCGTTCACACGGACAGGTCGCAATTCGAGGTTGGCGACAGGCCCGCGGCCGAAGCGCGAAGCAGCGACGACAAAACCCTTCCGGGCGTCGGCGGGGCCGGGAATCATCTCGCGTCCACGGTCGAACGCGAGATAATAAATTAGTTGTCGCACTAATAATATTAGTCGTGGCCGGCGCCGCCCCGCGCTTGGACTCCGGCGCCACGCGGTGGCGCTCCGCCGCGCGGTGGGGTCCATCGGGCGTTGTCCGCGGACCTGTTGGAACGGGGTGATTACCGTATAATGGCGGCTGGACCATCGTGCGGACCGGGTCGTCCGCGGCGCGGTTAATTCCGAGAAGAGCGCATGGCCGAGACGCCGGAACAGATCGCCGAACTCCCGATTGTCGACGAGATGCAGGAGTCGTACCTGCGGTACGCGATGAGCGTGATCATGGCCCGCGCCCTGCCGGACGTGCGCGACGGCCTGAAGCCCTCGCAGCGCCGCATCCTCGTCGCGATGAACGACCTGAACCTCGGCCCGCGGTCGGCCCATCGCAAGTGCGCCAAGATCGCCGGAGACACGAGCGGCAACTACCACCCGCACGGCGAGGCCGTCATCTACCCAACCCTGGTCCGCCTCGCGCAGTCCTTCAACACCCGCGTGCCGCTGATCGACGGGCAGGGCAACTTCGGCTCGATCGACGGCGACCCGCCGGCGGCCATGCGCTACACCGAGGCCCGCATGACCGCCGCCGCGGTGTCGATGCTGGAAGACCTCGAGCGCGAAACGGTCGACCCGTTCCCCAATTATGACGAGACCCGAACGGAACCCGCCGTCCTGCCGAGCAAGTTTCCCAACCTGCTGATCAACGGCAGTCTGGGGATCGCGGTGGGCATGGCCACCAGCATCCCGCCGCACAACCCCACCGAGATCTGCGACGCCCTGATCCGCCTGATCGACCGGCCCGACCTGACCGCCGACGAACTGATGCAGATCGTTCCGGGACCGGACTTTCCGACCGGCGGGACGATCTGCGGGCAGCGCGGCATCCGGGAGGCGTACGCGACCGGCCGCGGCAGCGTGGTGGTGCGGGCGAAGATGCACGTGGAGGAGACCAAGGGCGGGCGCAAACAGATCGTCATCGACGAGATTCCCTACAACATTCTGAAGAACACGATCACCGAACGGATCGCCGAGTGCGTCAAGGAGGGGCGCCTGGCCGACGTCGCCGACGTGCGCGACGAGTCCGACCGCAAGCACCCCATCCGCCTGGTCGTCGAACTGAAGAAGGACGCCAACGAGGACGTGGTATTCAACCAACTCTACGAGTTCACCCCGCTCCAGAGCAACTTCACGATCATCAACATCGCCCTGGTCGGCCGCCAGCCGCGGACCCTGCCGCTGCGCGACCTGATGCAGCATTACCTCGACCACCGCCGCGACGTGATCACGCGGCGGACGCGCTTCCTGCTGCGCAAGGCGCGGCAGCGGCTGCACATCGTGGAGGCCCTGGTGCTGTGCCTCGATTCAATTGACGAAATCGTGGCCCTGATCCGCAAGGCGGACAGCGCCCCGGCCGCCCGCGAAGCCCTGATGAACCTGCCGCTGGCGCTGGGCCGCGCGGCGTCTGCGCTGGCCAAGGCGCCCGCGGGAGTGCCGCCGCAGGAGATCGCCCGCCGCTTCGAGAAGGTTCCCGCAGCGCACCGTTCGCGGCTGTCGGCCGGGCCGCACCACCTGACGGGCGTGCAGGCCGACGCCATCCTCTCCATGCAGTTGCAGCGGCTGACGGGGCTGGAGACCGAGAAACTGTGTGCGGAGTTCGCCAGACTGGTGGAGGAGATCGAGGGCTACGAACTGATCCTGCGCGAGCCGGCCCGCGTGCTCGAAATCATCCGCGAGGACCTGCACGAGATCCGCGAGAAGTTCGGCGAGCCGCGGCGGACGAAGATCGAGGGCGAGATCGGCGAGTTCCGCATCGACGACCTGATCGCCCGCGAACAGATGATCGTGACCCTGTCGCACGAGGGCTACATCAAGCGCGTGCCCGTCGACACCTACCGCAAGCAGGGACGCGGCGGCCGCGGACTGCGCGGCAGCGACACCAAGGAGGGCGACTTCCTCGAACACCTCTTCGCCGCCAGCACGCACGACCACCTGCTGTTCTTCACCAACCGCGGGCGGGTCTACTGGCTGCGCGTCTACGACATTCCGGAAATGGCCCGCACCGCCCGCGGCCGGTCGATCGCCAACCTGCTGCGTTTCCAGGAGGGAGAGGAGCACCGGGCCGTCCTCCCCGTCGTCCAGTTCGAGGAGAAATTCGTCTTCTTCGCCACCGCCCGCGGGCGCGTCAAGAAAACCGCCCTGGGCGCGTACTCCCGGCCGCGGCCCAGCGGCATCATCGCCATCGCGATCGACCCCGACGACACCCTTGTCAACGTCGAACTGACCGGCGGCTCCAATGAGGTCGTCATTGCCACCCGCAACGGCATGGCCGTGCGCTTCAGCGAGAACGACGTCCGCGCCATGGGCCGCAGCGCCGCCGGCGTCAAGGGCATCGCGCTGCGGGGAGACGACGTCGTCGTGGACATGGCCGTCGCCCGCCCGGATGTCAGTCTGCTCACCGTGTGCGAGAACGGCTACGGCAAGCGGACGCCGATCGACGAATACCGCCTCCAGCATCGCGGCGGCAGCGGCATCATCAACATCCGCACCTCCGAGCGGAACGGAAAGGTCGTCGCCGTGCGGGCCGTCGACAACCGCGATGAACTCATGGTGATCACGGCCAACGGCATTCTCCTCCGCACGGCGGTCGCCGAGTTGCGCGAAATCGGCCGGGCGACGCAGGGGGTCCGGCTGATCCGGCTCGACGAGGGCGACCGGGTCGTCGCCGTCGCGCGGATCGCACCCGAGGACGACAACGGCGGCGAAGTGGCCGGAGGCGAGACCGGCACCGCGGTCGACGACGGGGCTTCGTCGACCTCCGGCGGCGCGGGGGGCGATTCCGACACGGGCCTCCCGCCGGAAGACGAGACGTGACGGGCAGCACGAAGGGGCCGGTCTCCTCCATCAGGGCTGCGGGCGGGCGCCCGCGGCACGAAACGCGATTCCGCCGCCCGGACCGTGGGCGTCCGGCCCGTGGGCGGCGATTCCTGGAACTCGCCGCAGACGCTTCCTGCATCCTGACGGATCTCCTTTTGCCGCGGACCTGCGACGCATGCGGGATGTGGATCCCGGAGCGCGGCGTCCGGCTCTGCGGCCGATGCGCCGCGGGCCTGGCCGGGTGCGTCGGCGGAGATTACTGCCGGCTGTGCGCCGTCGACGTCGGACCCTACCTGCTGCACGATGGCCGCTGCGGCGATTGTCGCGGACGCCGTCCGGCGCTGTCGCGGCTGGCGCGCGTCGGGCGCTACGAGGGGGCGCTGCGGGACATGATTCTCGTTTTCAAGCACGATCGCCGGCTGGCCGGGCCGCTCGGCCGCCTGCTGGCAGAGGTGCTCGAGCGCGAACTCTCGCCCGAGGAACTGGATTTTGTCGTGCCGGTGCCGTCGCCGGGACGGCGGCGTTTCCTCCGCGGCTTTCATCCGACGGGACTGCTGGCGCATGAAACCAGCCGGCACGTCGGGTTGCGGTGGGCCGCGGCGCTGGAAATGGCGCGGCCCATGCGGCCGCAGGTGGGCCTTTCGGCAACCGAGCGCGCGGCAAACGTGCGCGGGGCGTTCCGGCCCGCGCCGGGCACCGCGCTCGTCGGTCGGCGCGTGTGCGTGCTCGACGACGTCTGCACCACGGGCGCGACGCTCCGCGAGGCGGCCCGCACGTTGCGCGAGGCCGGCGCGGAATCAGTGGTGGGCGTCGTTCTGGCGCGCACGTCCGACACGTCCGCCGCCATCGCTGTCCCGGAAACGTGTCGATAATCTAACGCCCCGCTCCTCTCCTGATCCGCCCCCCGACGCCCCGCGATCCATCCGCGGCGGGGCAGGCCATTCCGCGCTCTCCGATCTCAAGCAGGTCGCCGGAACGACCGAACGACTGGTGGATTATGCCGCCCTGAGGCCCGGCGCCCCGGCACCCGATGGGAAACCGGGGCCGTCGCCGGGAAGCAGGGGCTCCGGTCCCTCCTGGTGCGAGGCGCTGCGAGCGGGGCGGCCGTCGGGGTGATTTATGAGATTCGCGGTAACGATCCCGGAAAAGCAAACACGAGAACTGCTTCGCCAGGCGGTCCGTGCGCATGCCCAGGTTCTGATCGAGCCGACGGGCGAGCCGGATCGCGCGTTGCGCGGCTTTCTCACCTCGGGCGACCACGAGGTGCTCCTGATCGAACTGTCGGTCCGCGACGCCGAGGGCGTCGAAGAGATGCTGGGCCGCTGTTGCGACGTGCAGGTCTTCCTGGGAGACCAGTATCTGTTCCACACGCGTATCGTCCGGGGTCCGCATTGGCACAACGGTTCTCAGATTGCGCTTCAGACACCCCAGACGCTCCACGCGTGCCAGCGGCGGCGTTTCTGGCGCGCGGCATTGGCCTCGTCATCGACGGTCGAACTGACCTGGAGCGCCGAGGGATCCGGTGGAAAGCAGGGGCAGCCGGATGCGACCCAGGGCCGGCCGGGCCGGCGGACTGCCCGTGCCGCACTCCTGAATCTCAGTTGCGCGGGACTGGCCTGCAAGATTGAGGCCGAGCCCGCGGGCTCGCTCAAGAAGGGAACGTCCCTCGCGGTGACTTTCGTGCTGCCGGACTCTCCTCAGCCGTTCCAGTTCGACGCCGAAGTCTGCAACGTGACGCCCGCGACGGACGGGCGCTTCCTCGTGGGCGTTCAGTTCCGTGTCTCGGCCGGGTCCGCGGAGTCAACCCGCATGCGGCGCCGGCTTCAGGAATTCCTCTACCGCCCGGTGGACGAGGCCGACGCCGGCCCCGCCGAGGAGTCAGAGCCCAAGCCACCTGTCCCCGCCGGAGTCAAGCCCTCGGTCGCCGCGGACGCCCGCCCCGCGCGCCGCCCCGCCTCGTCCGAGGCCAGGGCATGAGCGTTTCCGGCGTCCTGATCGGCGAAGCGCCGGTCCGCGTCTTTCACTGGGCCGCGTCCCGAAATGAGGCCCTCTCGGTTTCGCTGCGCCGCGGGACGGAGGTCGTTCTGCTGCGGTCGACGTTTCTCGACGTCGACGCCAAACACGGGCTGCTCAGGATCGCTCATCCGCTGACGGCGGATGACTCCGCGCCGCCCGAAATCGTCCCGGGCGAGCGGATCGGCATCGCCTTCCGCCGGGGCCACAAGAAGTGCGTCTTCACGGGGACGGTCGCCGCCCTGCAACGGGCCAACGCCGAACTGCCGTACGTCATCGTCGCCATGCCGGACGAGGTGGACGAGTTTCAGCGTCGCGCCTATCAGCGCGTCGTCGTCCCCGGGGACCGGGTGATCGCGGTGCGCGTGTGGCGGGGTTCGGCAGGGGACCGCGCCTTTCTGACGGGCGCGCTTCACGATCTGTCCGCGGGCGGCGTGCAGATCTATCTCGACGGCCGCGAGCCGCCTCGCCTTCGGCCCGGTGCGGGGCTGATCGTGGAACTGCCGATCCGCCCGGGCGAACCGCCGCTCAGGGTCCGGGCCGCGCACCGCCACACCACGGCGATGAAGGACGGCCGCGTGGCGTTGGGCGTGCAGTTCGTCGGGCTGGAACTGGAACCGGAGGGCATCCGAACGCTGCGGGCGATTGCGCGAACGGTCTGCGAGTGGCGTCGCGGGCCGGGATCAACCCTGCCCCAGAATGATTAAGGACCCGGGCTCGCCGTCACCCGGGTCCTCGTGTTCGGCTGTTCCGCACCGTGCGGAAGACCCACAGCCGGAAGGCAGTATCGGGAACACCTCCGCGGACCTTGAAGCCGGCGCGGTTCTCGGACCGCAACGGGGCAGCGCTTGCGCGTCCTGCGGCAATTCCCGCGCAGGGTGAGGGGTCGTCCGTCGAACGCTCAGCCCGTCGGCCCCGGTTCGGTGGTGGCGGCGGGCGCGGTCGTCGGCGCGGGCCGGTAGGTCTCGCCCAGCCGCCGCATGGCGCGGTTCAGGTCATTTTCGACCAGGCCCCGCATCAGTTCAAACTCAAGTTCAAACGCGGCCCGCATGTCCGGATCGGGGATGACGCGCGTACCGCCGCCCATGCGGACGTCGCAAAAGCGGTCCGCGAGTCCGGCGGCGGCGATCTGTCCGCGGCCGACGCGCTGGACGGCGGCAATCGTTTCGCCGGCCTCGGTGGTCAGCAGGGGTGTGCCGCCTTCGACGCCCGCCGCACCGTAGGAGAGGCAGATTCTCGCCCCGGCGGCCGGTTCGAAGACCAAACCGCCGCGCCGGACGCCGCGGGCGAAGGCCAAGCCGTACGGCCGCAGCAGTTCGTTGGCCGTCGATTTCTCGTTGGTCGGCGAATCGAGGACGAGGATCGAACCGCCGCGGTGCAGGAATTCGTCCAGCGCGCGGCGCGTCGGTTCGTCGAAGGGGCCGGCGGGGCGGATGAGGAGCAGCGGGTCATCGCCGCGGGCGGCGCGCCGGAGGTCGAAACTGATCGTCGTGTAATAGTCCAGCCGCAAAACGTACTGGTAAAAAATCTCGTAACTCTTGAAGTATTTCTGCGGGAAGGAGAACACCGGCAGTTCGTAGTCGCCGTGCCCGATGTCGAAGACGATCGTGTGCACCGGCTGGTGCGGTTCGGGCGGGCGGTACGCGCGGCGCATGTGCCGATCGAAGCCCCACAGGCCGGCCCAGCCGACCGCGGCGCAGACGCCGATCGTGGAGACGGCGAAGCGCGGGTCGCCGGGCAGTCCGGTCAGCATTAGGAGCGCCGCCAGCCCGGCGGCGAGGCCGACCGCCAGGGCCGCGCCGTTCAGGAAGTCCCAGCGGTTGCTCCGGTTCAGCCAGTCGATCGTGCCCAGCAGCAGTTCGGGCTTGCCGGGATAGAAGGCGAGAAAGTTGGAATAGACCGTGCTGTCGGCGAAGGCCGCCACGCGCCCCCGTCCGGCGCTCGTGGCGAGCATTTGATCGAACGCGCCGAATTTTTCGTAACTGTGGTCCTCGACGGTGGGGTAGAAATTGCTCGGGCAATAGTCGATCGGCAGCGACCACAGTCCGGCTCCACGCAGCACGGGCCGCGAGCGCCACGTGTCCGTCTGCACCGAGCAGGAGACGGCGAAACGATAGAAGGGAACGTCGCGCATGGCCGGATGCCGCAGGTATCGGTCGGGGAAGAGCGTCTGTTCCCACTTGCGCTGAATGTCGAAGACCACGTCGTACCTGTAGGCGAGTCCGAAGCGGCGCGTGACGGGGTTGAGGCAGGAGGTCGAGCCGAAGACGTTCGTGTGTTCGCCCATGACGAACAGCCCCCCGCCGCCGCGGACGAATTCGTCCATCGCGTCCACCTCGGCCGGGTCGTACATCTCGGTGGGGGTCTTCAGGATGAGCACGTCGTACCGCGCGAGTTTCTCAGGCGTCAGGGGGCCGGTGGAGTTGATGTCGAGGTCGTAGTATTTCCGCAGGAACTGGGCCATGCAGTAGTAGTTGTAGCCCGACTCGTGGCCGTACCAGTCGGTGTCGTAGGGCGTGTCGGTCCGCTCCCATTGGCTGTGGGCCTCGTCCAGCAGGACGCGTCCGCGCTTCGGCTCGCCGGGGTCCCAGAAACCGTTCGCCGCCACGATTGAGAAACACGAGACCGCCGCCAGCCCCAGCGCAACGACGCGCCGGCGACGATGCGACCAGGCCGGGGCCTCGTTCGCCGGCGCGTCGGCGGCATCCGCGGCGGCGGGGGCACGCAGCCGCAGCGCGAGGATCAGGATCAGCGGCAGGAACGAGACGGCCGTGATCCACGGAAGATAGAACACCTCCACGTGGACGACGTTTTCCTCGTACTCGACGAAGAGCATGGCCGCGACGAAGACGGCGAGCAGGACGACCAGGCGCACCACGGCGTAAGCGGCCAGGACGAGGGAGAAGATCGAGACGGACCGGACGAGCGGCCGCCGCGCGCGGTCCAGCGCGAGCCAGAAGACCCCGCCGACCCAGAGCGCCAGGAGGGGATAGAGCGCCAGGTGGTCCCAGGTGAGGGGGAACTCGTGGGTGTCGCGCATCATGCGGACGTAGAGCACGTCGTTGCAGACGCTGACGTCGGAGCCGAGCCACTTGAAGATCGGGTAGATCAGGGAGCCGAGCAGGGGCATGTCCGGTCGCCGCGCCGTCCAGGCGATGCAGAGCCAGTAGAGCGGGCTTTGCAGCACGAGCAGCGCGCCGGTCGCCGCCGCGCCGTAGCCCGCGGGCGCCAGGAAGCGGAGTCCCCGCAGCCGGGCCGCGCCGGCGACGAGGAGGATTCCGACGGCCAGCACGATCAGCCCCGGCCGGTGGGGGGAGGAATGCAGCCGCAGCGATGCCTCGTACCACGGGTTGAAATGGTTGGTCCGCAGGCCGGGTCCGCCGTCCGCCAGTGCGATCAGCAGACAGATCCCCACGGGGACGAGAAGCAACAAATACCACGGCGCGAACACGACCCGCTCGGCATCGTCCCGCAGCGCGATCGCCGCCAGCAGGACGGCCGCGCCGACCAGACACCACTGCACAAACGGGTCGGGCGTGATGTAGTGATGGTGCGCGAACACCCAACTCAGAGACGCGAGCACGAGGGCGGCCCAGCGGATCATGACGGGGGCCCTCCGGGCGTATCCGCAGGGGCGGGTTGCGCGGGCGGCGGAACGATCTGCTGCATCAGCCAGCCGAAGAACCGGATGTTCGCGACATTGCCGCCGTCCTCGGTCTCAAGATTGCGGTTGAAGAAAAAGTGGGTGTCGCCGACGACGACGAGCCGGCCGCGGCCGATCCGCTTCTGGACGATCACCGGCTCGTTGCGGAGCGTGACCATCGCGTCGCCGCCGAGGACGGGCCACGCGTTCCAGAACTGCGGCACGACGGGCGCGCCGGGGACGTAGGTGGCCGAGCGGCCCAGCGGCCGGTTGGCCAGCCGCAGACCGCCGAGATCGAGCAGCGTCTGCGCGCCGGCCCGCTGTTCATAGCCGACGGCCGCCAGGACGGTCCCGCCGCCTTCCAGGAAGCGGCGCAGGGCGTCCACTTCGCCGGGGGCGTAGGGGCGGGTGGGGGCGATGGTCACGAACAGGTCGGAGGCGAAGATCTGCCGGTCGTCAAAACTCGGCAGGCCGATGGCGAAGAACCCCTCGCGCATCAGGTTCAGATAGACGCCGGAGATGCCGTTGTCGCGCCAGCCCTCGACCGAATGCAGGCCGACGTGCGACAGGTCGACACAGGCGACCCGCCCCGACAACGCCGGCGGCGAATGGAGCGACGCAAGGGCCCGGTTGGACGCCCAGCCGGCCAGGTAGAGCGCCGCGGCCGCGACCGGTAGCGCAAAGAAGATCCTTGCGCCGCCGCGCTCAATCGTTGTGCCGGCGTTGGATGCCGCGCGGCGTGCAGCGTCCACCGTGTCGTCGGTCGGGGGCCGGGTCGGGCTCATGCCGCCGGGGTAACCCCGGCGGCTCGTAGACGGTTGGGTGCTGCGGAGTACCAGGGCAAACACCGCCGCCAGCAGGCCCAGCCCGAGCACGTCGCGCCAGAACGGCAGCCCCGCCCGCCCTCCGCCGCCGAGCCACCAGAAGACCCGGTGCGTAAACGGCCAGGTCTGGGCCTGTATGGCGTTGACGAACCCGGAGGTGTCGCCGACGACGATGACGCGGCCCCGGCCGACGTTCTGCGCGGCGACGAGCACGAGATCGCCGAGCGGCTCGCCGCGATCGAAGCGCGAGTTGCCCATGTACCCCTGCTGCACGGCGGCGTCGTCGCCGGGATCGGACCAGCCCCACTTCCCGATGATGACGGGCGCGGCCGGGTAGCGGATGTCGAGCGACGCGCCGACGACGCAGCCGGCCTCGTTGGTGCGGTCGGCCAGGCCGGCGGTCGTCGGGTGCGGACGATAGCGGATCGAGTGGAGCCACCCGCCGATGAAGTAGTAGGCGGAGTCGAAGGCGTAGCGGATGTTTGCGGGGCGGATGGGGTCGTTGATGATCAGGCGTCCGTCGTGCTTGTAGAACGTGTGGTCGCCCAGGGACAGCAGGGATCCGCCGCGCTCGACGAACTCCCAGATGGCCTGCGGGGCGTCGGGCGGCAGGGGGTCCTTGAGGTTCATCAGGCAGAGGAGGTCGAAGTCGGCCAGCGTTTCGCGGTCGATGTTGGGGATGATCTCCGCCCGCCAGCCCATCCGCTCGCACAACAGCGGCAGGTTGCCGAACATGCCGGCGCTGCGCGAGCCGTACATCTGGTGGTTCGGCGTCATCCAGTTGAGGAACCCCTCCTTGTAGAGCGCGACCTTGAGCGGCGCGGGGCGGGGGGCGGCGGGAAAGTTGGTCAGGGCCCAGCCGGCCAGCAGGGCGAGAACGGCAATGGCGACGGCTGGTTCCTTCCGGACCCCGGCCGCGAGCCCGTGAACCGTCGGCGGGTGTCCGCGGCCCTGGTTCGGGCCGGCGCCGCGGGCCGGCTCGCCAGGACCGTTGCGTGAATCCATTGCCGGACCGACCGTCGATGGGCCGGAGATTCTCTTGACCCCGCCGCGCTCGAGGGCCGCGAGCAGTACGGCCAGCGGGACCGCCAGCAGTACGACCAGCGCGAGCGTCAGGTGGTTGGGATAGGCCCGCAGCGCGCCGCGCGCCAGCCAGCCGCCGACGGCCGACAGCCCGGAATTGAAGCGCTCCCAGGCAGCCGAGGACTTCGCGCCGGCCTCCAGGTCGGACCCGGGAGCATCCGCCGGCTTGGCCGGCGCGACGCCTGCCGCGGTCGCCGCCGGCGCGGTCAGCCTTTCCTTCCAGTCGGGTGCTTTGGTGTAGAGCGAGAGGAAACTGGGATAGATGAAGGCGACGGCGAGAAGAAACAGGATGAATGCCGCGGGCCGTCGGGACGACCGCGCCCAGCCGACCGCGCCCGCGCAGACGGCCAGGATCAGCGTCCAGATGCCGTTGTACGTGGGCCCCAGCGTCATCGGCGCGCCGCTGACGGCCGAACCCAAAGCGGAGGCGAGCGAGGATATGGGCCGCGCGGCGTACCAGCCCAGAAGACTCTGCGATTCGGCGAAGACGAGCACGCCGGTCAGCACGCAAGCCAGCGAAAGCGTCGCCGCCAGCGGCTGGCGTCGACCCCGCGAAACGGCGAAGGCGTGCAGGCCCCAGAACCACAGGCCGGCGGCGAACAGGCGCAGTTCGAGGCGGCCCGGCAGCAGCACCAGCCCGGCGGCGCAGGCGATCAGTCCGAGCCAGCGGCCGTAGAGCGGCCGCCCTTCGCGCCGGCCGTCCGACGGGGAAACAAGAGCGGAGCCATTGCCGTCGACGGGACGGGCGGGGTCGAGCAGCGCGGCGACCAGCAGCAGGACGACCGCGAGGGCGGCGTTGAGTTCGTGCGCGAAGAGGCCCGTCGACTCGGTGGCGAAACCGAGCGCGAGAAAAGAACAGAACGCGCTCCAGAAGATCAACGCCGCTCCGCCTGGTGGGCCCCGGTCACCGCGCCGGTACCGCAATCGGTTGATGTTACCGCGCCGAACGAAACCTTCCTAACGGCGACCGTCGAGCGTTTGGTCAGGCCGGCGGCGGGACGGCCGGCTGCGTTGCGGGAGACGTCAACTGCTGCCGGAACGTCCGGTATACCTCGATGTTTTCCGGATTCATCGCGATGGCCTTGTCGATCGCCGCCAGCGCCTCGTTTCGCCGGCCCAGCGCCTGGTATGACTGCGAGAGCAACAGCAGGTACATCGCCTGGTCCGGGGCCTCGGCGACGGCTTCCTGCGCCAGTTTGAGCGCCTCGGCCTGGTTGCGGCCGCGGTCGAGGTGCAGCCGCGCCAGGTGATATTTTCCGATCGTGGCCTGCGGCCCGCCCTCGGCGACCTGGGCCTGGAAACCGGCGGCGGCCTTGTCGTAGTACTCGTCGGCCTTCGCCGGGTCCTTGCGCTCGCGGTACATGTCGCCGATGTGCGTATAGCAGCATTGATAGGTCTTGAACTTGGCGACCACATCGACGTAGGCCGCGACCGCCTCGTCGAATCGCCCGGCGGCCCGCAGCGCGTCGGCGATCTGGTGCGCCGCCAGAGAACGGCTCGGGTTCTCCTGGAGCGCGAGCCGATACTCGGCCGCGGCCTTGTCGTACTCGCCTTTGCCGAGGTGCTCGTTGCCCAGTTTCATGTGCACGCCGCCGTCGTCGTGCACATGGCCCGCCGCGCCCGATCCGGCCGCGGCGCCCGGCGCGGTCCCGCCCGGAACCGATCCCGCCGCGCCCTGGCCCATGCCCTGCAACATGCCCGGCACGGGCGATTGAAACGGCTGCTGGGCGACGGCGGCCGGCGGCGTGAACATCGCCTCGGCCCCCGGATCGACCGCGCCGCGGGCCGGCACGCGCTTGTCGCTTTCCTTGAACTTGGAAAAGGCGTCTTCCAGCGTCGCCTTGTAGAGCGGGGTGTATTCCGCGTCTTCAAAGCGGCTGGAGTCGGCGACGGCCAGGACGACGATCACGGCCACCGCGAGCGCTCCGCCGCCGACGGCCGCGAGGTTTTTCTTGAGCCAGTGCATGATGAGACGAACTCCGTTGAGTTGATTATATCCGCCCGCCGTTGCAACGCCCGACCGCGCGGTGCGTCTTCGACGCGCCCCTAAAGCACGCGGCCCGGGGCGACCTGTGGGCCGGCCCCGGGCCGTGATGGGTCTCTAGTTTCACGCCTCAGGGCGGCGAACAGGCCGGTCCATACACCACCTGACCGCGGATCTCGCCGCCGGGGAAGTTGGCGGTATGGATGTTGATGTACATCTGACCGTTCTGAAGCATGCCGATCTGGGCCGCGGTCAGATTGGCGTTGCCTTGCAGCACGCCGCCGCCGGGAACAAGCGGGATCGGCACCTGCACGCCTGCGTTCATGCCGGGGTTGGCCGGGCCGTGGAAGTGGGCGGCATTCGGCGGCCCGGTCAGGCCTGAATAGGTGATGCGCCACTGCAACTGGGTGCCCACGAGTTTCACGCAATAGTTGCCGGTGCCCGGAGAGGGCGTCGGCGGGACTTCCTGGCTGGCGCTGATCTCGCCGTTGTAGGTCTGGCAGTTGGTGCCGGCACATCCCGCGCCCGGATAGAAGAATCCGCCCTGCGTGGCGCAATTCTGACCCGTGGTTTGGGAACAACTGCCGGCAATACAGCACGCGCCGGTCTGAGGTGCGCAGAGGCCCGGCGTGCAAGCCGTGCCGCCGCCCTGCCACATGCCGCCCTGAGCGTTGCAGTTCTGGAACGTGGTCTCCACACAGTTTTGTCCGATACAGCAGGCCCCGATTCCCGGCGGACAGGTGGTGGTCGAACAGTTGCGACCCGCGGCCCACGTGCCGCCGCAGTCCGCCTCGGTCGTCTCCACGCACGTGCCGTCGGGCAGACAGCACGCGCCGGTCGCCGGGGGCGGGCAGTCAGGCGGCGTCGTCGGGCACTGGGTCGGCTTGTTCGGGAAGACCGTCGGCCCGCAGGTGGCCGGGTCTTCCGGACAATGCGTCGTGAATTCCGGACACTCCGTCACGCTGACCGGACAGCGCGTCGGGTCACACGGACAGACGGAGATGACGACCGGACACGACGTCTCGACCATCGGGCACATGGTGTCCTGCACCGGACAGACCGTGGTCTGACCGCTGCACTGCGTGAACTGCGAGTGACAGATCGTCCGCCACGCCGGACAGACGGTCACAACCGTGCTGCACGTCGTCACCGCTCCGGTCGTGCACTGGGTTACAACCTGCGGGCACGACGTCCGGGCAAACGTGCAGAACGTCGGGATGCCCGGCAGGAAGGTGAAGGAGCACCCGCCGCCCGCCGGCTGCTGCGGACAGAACGTGTTGAGCTGCGGACAGAACGTCAGGTCGCTTCGGCAGTTCGTCGGCGTACCCGGGCAGGCCGTCCGCCGGAACGGACAGCGCGTCGCCTGCGGCGGACAGGTCGTGAAGCCGGTCGGGCAGACGGTGAACTCGCACTGCGTCGGACTGCTCTGGCAGGCCGTCGGCGGCGCGGGGCAGACCGTCTGGGCCACCGGCAGGAAGGTCGGCGGCGGGCAGTCGGCGGCGCCGATCGGACAGCGGGTCTGGTCGTTCGGACAGAACGTGTTGACCGTCGGACAGACGGTGAACTCACAGATCGTCGGTCTCAGCGGACAACGCGTCGTCCAGCGCGGGCACTGGGTGTCCTGCGGCGGACAGCGCGTCGGGTCGCACGGACAGATCGACGGCTCGCGCGGGCAGGCCGTGTTCGATGCCGGACAGACGGTCGGCTCGCAGAACGTGATCGCGCCCGTGTGACATTGCGTCGGCTGGCAGAACGTCGGGTCCGACGGACACTGGGTGTTGGTCGTCGGACAGATCGTCTGCTCGCACACGGTCGGATCGACGCCCGGGCAGACGGTGGCCATCGGCGGGCAGACCGTCGGCTGCGGCGGACAGAACGACGGGATGGACTGACAGACCGTGAATTCGCAGAGCGTCGGCGCATCGAAACACACCGTCGGGGACCGCGGGCACTCCGTCTCGCGGATCGGACAACTCGTCGGGTCGCACGGACAGATCGTGAATTCCCGCGGACAGACCGTCGGCTGCTGCGGACAGGCCGTGAAGCCGGTCGGGCAGATCGTCGGACCCTGGCGACACTGCGTCGCCGGGTTCGGACAGACCGTCGGGGCCACCGGGAAGAACGTCACCGGCGGGCAGTTCGGCGTGCCGAGCGGACACTGCGTCTCGACGGTCGGACAGAACGTCTGGATCTCGGCGCACACGGTGTGCTCGCACTGGGTCGGCACGTTCGGGCAGACGGTCTCGAACGGGCCGCACACGGTCGGCACGATGCGGCAGCGCGTCGGGTCGCACGGACACTCGGTCCGGACGATCGGGCAGGCGGTCGGTACGCGCGGACACTGCGTCGGCTGGTGCGGACAGACCGTCACCGTGCCGTTCGGGCACTGAGTGGGCTGGCTGTTGCACTGCGTCGGGGTCGCCGGACAGATGGTCTTGCCCGAGCACTGGGTCGGCGGCAGACCGGTGCTGCACAGCGTCTCCGTCGGCGGACAGACCGTCACGTCGCCGATGCAGAAGGTCGGGATGCTCGGGAACAGGGTAAAGTCACATTGCCCCGGGTTTTCCGGGCAGAACGTCTGCCGCACCGGGCACTGCGTCAGCGTGGACGGACAGCGCGTCGGGTCGCACGGGCAGACCGTCACGGTCCGCGGACAGAACGTTTCATGGGTCGGGCACTGCGTGAACACGTTCGGGCAGACGGTGAACTCGCAGATGGTCGGCTGCGCGTCCGGACACTGCGTCTGGATCCGCGGACAGACCGTCGGGGACTGCGGGAAGACCGTGAAGTGCCGCGGGGCCGGGCACAGCACGCCGTTCGGCGGACAGTGGGTGAAGCCCGTCGGGCAGTTCGTGAACGCGCAGGTCGTCACGAGATCGGCCGGGCAGTTCGTGTGGTGCTGCGGACACTGCGTCGGCTGGTTGTTGCAGAAGGTCGCCGGGCCGGGGCAGTTCGTCAGCGACGACGGACAGGCCGTCGGCTTCTGCGGGCAGCGGCTCGGATCAGGCGGGCACTGCGTGATGGCCGTGGGGCAGTTGGTCGGGTCGCACATCGTCGGCTGAATGCGGCACTGCGTGTTCACGACAGGGCAGACGGTGAACTGACAGATGGTCACGCTCTGGTTGCCGCAAAACGTCTGCTGGGTCGGACACTGCGTGTACTGCTGCGGACACTGCGTCTGGATCACCCCGCACATCGTGAACTGGCACAGCGTCGGAATCTGCGCGCAGTGCGTCGAGACGGCCGGGCACTGCGTGTTCTGGACCGGGCATTGCGTGATCGAGGTCGGACAGGCCGTCTGGTCCATCGGGCAGCGCGTCGCCGAGGTCGGCAGGATGGTCGGCTGCGGCGGACAAACGATGCCGCCGTACAGGAGGCCTTCGATGACGATGTCGCGGTCGGCCTGATCGACGGTGCCGTCGCCGTTGACGTCGGCGCACTTGCACGCGGGCGAACCGGGGTTGAGGATGCAGGCGGTGATGCCGCGGATGTCGCGTCCGTCCACGCGCCCATCGCCGTTCATGTCCCCCAGGCAGGGGCAGTTAGCCAGCGCCGTTCCCCCCCAACAAAGACACACCAGGGCGGCGACGGCGCAGACGATCGGCCGACGTGTGTACGCGGACATGCTCCACCTCTTTCGAGTTTGAGTGTCTTGAGAAACAGCAGTCGACGGGGAGAGGGCGGGTGCAAAAAGCCGACACGCAGATTCACGATCCCGTGTGTCCGTTTCCACTCCGCTCTCCGAACGTGCGGGCAGCCCGAAACGCGCTTCGGTACCCCGCAGCGCACGCCGAGCCACAATCCACGATAACCGAACGCGGCTGCGGGAGTCAATCAGATTCCGTCGCCGCCGATCCCGCCCCTTTCGAGGTCGTTACGATCGTTCGATTCCAGATAAACGGAACGTTTTGTCATACATGAAATTAGCATCGATTCTCGGTCATTTGAATCGTCCAATTCGGGAGGCGTAGAAGGGCCGGGCATTCCCCCGACCAGGTGTCGCCCGTTCAGGGGACATCGCGGTCTTAATCACCGAGCGCTGTGGTGTTCACGGCTCTTGGTCTCTCCGAATCGGCCGCAGGAGTAGCCGTCTTCCACACGGACAAAGAGAATCGTTGGCTCTACCGGGGTTGGCTCTTCTTAACCGAAAACCCTTGGTGCCTGTTTCGCGTCGACGCAGGCAATACAGACCCCGCGGGTTCGGAGGCGGCCGTGCCTAGGTCGCCCCGTCGCCGACGACGGCCGCCGGCACGCACGCCGCCACATAGTCACCTTCGATTCGGCAGTCGAAGCGCCGCAGCCGCAAGCGCTCCGACAGGGGGCAGGTGCCCGTGTCCAGGTCGAACTGCCAGTGGTGCCAGGGACAGGTGACGATCCGGTCGCGGACCTCGCCGGCCGACAGGTTGCCGCCGGCGTGCGGGCAACTGTTGTTCGTGACGACGAATTCGTCGGGGTCGATGAGGTGGAAGACGGCCAGTTCACGTCCGCGGGCGGTGACGAACCGCGCCGCGCCCGGCGGGCAGTCCTGAACGCGAATCAGACGGACCCAGTCGTCCACGGGATCGCGGACCTCGTGCGCGCCAAAGATGATTTGTTGTCGGAACCGTCGAGCAAAGAAACCAATGGTTCGCCGGGCGGGAACAGAGGGCTCCGCCGTTCCGCAGCCGGGCGACCGGCGGAGCGAGCGCTGCCGACGCTACTTGATCATCAGCCGCGAGGTGCGCTGCGGGCGCTCCGTCAGGAGCAGCAGCGCCACGTCGTCGACCAACATGCGGGCGTCGTAGTCCGCCACGCGGACGGCGGCACGGAAGTTCTCATTGCTCGTTCGACCCAGGCCGCAGCCCGCGGCCGCACAAGACAGCACCGTGACGAGAGCCGCAATGATTCCACGACGCATGGTCTGCATCTCCCAGTTGAAACCGAATCGGCCCGCCCCGCGGCCGGCCAGCCGCCGCCCTACCGCCGAATATTGTAATCGGCAGAACCCCGGCCGGTCAACGCCGGCAGAAACCGCACGCAGCCCGGTGCAATCGCCCCGGCATTGCCGGCAGCGGCGGCATGCGATAGACTCTCTGCTCGAATCGAGCACCACGCATGAACCGTCGGGTCGTCATAACCGGAATGGGCTGGATCACGCCCCTCGGCTTCGAAATCGACGCCGTCTGGAAGCGGCTGATGCGCGGCGAGAGCGGCGTCGCGCCGACCACCCTCTTCGACGCCGGCACCTTCCCCACCACCTTCTCGGCCGAGGTCAAGGACTTCGACCTCGCCCGCTTCCTCGGCCCCGCCTATGAGACCCACCGCGGCGCCAGCCGACAGACGGGCTTCGCGCTGGCCGCCGCGCGCATCGCCTGGGACGACGCGCGGCTGGGCGCGACCAACGGGCTGGATCGCGCCCGCGTGGGCATCTATCTCGGCGGCGGCGAGGGGCCGCTGGATTTCGAAAACTTCGTGACCGCGGCCATCGGCGGCTGGGACTACGAACGGAATACGCTCGACGCCCGCCGATGGGCCGACGTCGCCCTGCGGTGCCTGGACCGCGTGCACGAGATGCAGCAGGACCCCAACATGGCCGCGGCACACCTCGCGCGGCTGTTTGGAGTCGAGGGGCCGACGTTCAACACCCTGACGGCCTGCGCCGCCAGTACGCAGGCCATCGGCGAGGCGGCCCAACTGATCCGCCGCGGCGACGCCGAGGCGATGATCTCCGGCGGCTGCCACAGCATGATCCACCCGCTGGGCGTGACGGGGTTCAACCGGCTGACCGCGCTGTCGACCCGCAACGATTCGTGCATCAGTGCCTCGCGGCCGTTTGACCGCACGCGCGACGGGTTTGTACTCGGCGAGGGAGCGGGGATGCTGATCCTCGAGGAGCGCGAGCACGCCCGGCGCCGCGGGGCGCGGCTGTACGCGGAGATCGTCGGGTACGGCTCGACGGCCGACGCCTTCCGCATCACCGACATCCACGAGGAAGGCCGTGGACCGATCGCGGCCATGCGCGGGGCGCTGGCCTCGGCGGGGGTGGAGCCGGCGGCGATCGACTACATCTCGGCACACGGAACGGGTACGGAGGAGAACGACCAGATCGAGACGCGGGCCATCCGGGAGGTGTTCCGCGAACACGCCCGCAAGGTGCCGATCAGCAGCGTCAAGAGCATGCTGGGGCACCTGATCGCCGCCGCCGGGGCCGTCGAACTCATCACCTGCGTGCTGGCCATCCGCGACCAGGTCGTTCCGCCGACGATCAACTACTCGGCGCCCGATCCGCGCTGCGACCTCGACTACGTGCCCAACCAGGCGCGGCAGGCGACCGTGCAGACCTGCCTGAGCAATTCGTTCGGCTTCGGGGGTCAGAACGACACGCTCGTGATCCGCGCGGCCTGACCCCGCCGGGATTCCCCCGTCTACGAGCGGCGGGGTTGATCCCCGCCGTTGAGGGACGCGGCCCTGCCGCCGGGGTGACCCAGGCCGCACGCCGTCGACCTGTTGATCTGCATGAGATGACGGGTGAGCGACGGGATTCGAACCCGCGACTCCCGGGACCACAACCCGGTGCTCTGCCAACTGAGCTACGCCCACCATGAACGGCGTCGACTTCGCGCGGATATGGTATGGTGCCGCCGACGCGGTCGCAATCGGCCACGGGGCGGACGGCCCGCGAATCTCGAACCGGAAGCGACGGTCCGCCCCCGTTCGTCCATCGCATTGCCCGACCGCCGGAAACCACCCATGAAGACCTGCACGACGGAGACCTACGACCCATCAGTCCTCCGCGGCAGGACCGTGGCCGTCATCGGTTACGGCAACCAGGGCCGCGCGCACGCCCTCAACCTGCGGGACAGCGGCTTTCACGTCGTTGTCGGCCAGCGGCCGGGCAGCGCGAACTTCGAGCGAGCGCGGGAGGACGGCATTGTGCCCGTTTCTGCGCGAGCGGCGGCGTCGGGCGCGGCGCTCGTGATCCTCGCGTTGCCCGACGAGTCCATGGCCGAGGTCTGGCGCGGAGAAATCGCCCCGGCGCTGTCGGCCGGAGCGGCGCTGGGGTTCGTGCACGGGTTCAACATCCGCTTCGGCTGGATCGATCCGCCGGCGGAATGCGATGTCATCCTTGTCGCGCCCAAGGGGCCGGGCCGACTGGTGCGGGCCGAGTTCGAGCGGGGCCGCGGCGTGCCGGCGATGATCGCCGTCCACCGCGACGCGACCGGACTCGCCCGCGACCGCGCGCTGGCCTGGGCGCACGGCATCGGCGCGGGCCGGGCCGCCATTATCGAGACGACCTTCGCCGACGAGACGGAGGCCGACTTGTTCGGGGAGCAGGCGGTCCTCTGCGGCGGCGTCATTGAATTGATGAAGACGGGGTTCGAGACGCTGGTGGAGGCCGGATATGCACCGGAACTGGCTTACTTCGAGTGCGTGCACGAGGTCAAGCAGATCGTGGACCTGGTGTACGAGGCGGGGCTGGCGGGCATGCGCCGGCGCATCTCCACCACCGCGCAATTCGGCGGACTGACGGCCGGACCGCGCGTGGTGAACGACGCGGTGCGGGCCGAGATGCGGCAGATTTTTTCCGAAATACGCGGCGGCCGCTTTGCCGAGCGCTGGCGGGCGCAATGCGCCTCGGGCCGGGGCGATCTGGCCCGCCTGCTGGCCGCCGAGGCGTCGCACCCGGCCGAGCAGGCCGGCGCGACGGTGCGGGCGTGGGCGGGCGAACACGTTGCCGGCGTCGACTGCACTCGTCTAAAATAATCGGGAACTGCCGCCGTGGCGAAGGGCGCGGAAATCTTTTGAGAAGGTCGCTGGTATAATCAAGGCGGTGTTGCATGACGAAGTCGGAGTCGAACTGGCTGGTTGAAAAGAGCAAGGAGGCCTTCGTCCGTTACGCCGGTAAGTGGGTCGTCTGGTGCGACGGCGAAATCATTGGCGTGGGCGATACGGCCGCCGAAGCCGAACGCGACGCGCTATCTAAGAACAAAAGTACCGATTCTACCCGATTTGTCTTCGAGGCCATCGACAAGTCCGCCGACGTCATTTATGGCCGTCTATAAGTGGCGTCCGAAGTCCACGCCCAATTTCGGCGAGGTCTGGGTTCCTTACGCCGAAGTCCGCCTCATTCCGACCGGCACAACCGCGACGCCCAGGCAATTCCTGCTTCAGATAGACTCGGGCGCGACCGTCTCGCTCCTGCGACGGTCTGCCGCGGATCTGCTCGGGTTGAATCTGCAGGCCGGTCGCCGAATCGAATTGACGGGAGTCGGCGGAAGCGGGATCACGGCCTGGGAACATCGGCTGCTGACCCTGTTCTCTGATTCCGAGCGCGGCTTTCAGGTTCGTTACGCCATCGCCGAGACCGAGGATGTCCCGAATCTCCTGGGCCGGTTGGACGTGTTCGACCGTTTTCAGGTGGATTTCGACTCGAGTCTGTCGGAAACGCGCGTCTCGGGCCGATGGCTGACGAACGATGAAGCGAGGATGTGGCGGAACTTTCTGGATCTCGCCGAGCACGTCGAATCGCGGTTCGATGGTAGGCGCTGGCCCGATGAGCAAGTGCGTGAGGCCGCCGGACGATTCCTTCAACGCGGCCAGCAACTGGTCGCGGCCGCCGCCGGTTTGGCCCGATCGCATTGCGAGTACGAGGGCCCCTTGCTGGTCCGCGCCGCGTTTGAGATTGCCGCGCAGTTCGAATACCTGATGCGTGATCCGGTTCCACGGGCGGTGCAATACCTCGAATTCTCCGCGGTGACCCGGTGGAAACACATTCAGGCCAACGTCGCCGATCCCGGCGGGCCGATTACCAGGCGGCTTGCCGAGTCGCCCCGGCGCGCCGAGGCGGAACCGCGACTCAGGGCAGAGTATGAGCGCGTCGAAGCCGGGTACCGAAAAAAACCGGACAAGGAGCGACACTGGCCGAATTGGTACTGCATGAGCATTGCCGACTTGGCCCGCGAGGTTGGATGGGATCCCGAGTATCGATTGTGGTACGCCGAGTCCTCCGCGTGGGCGCACGGCGACCCGTGGGTGTCAGGAAATGACTCGTTTGCCGAAAAGTGGCAAGTGATATTGAATTGTGTGCGGTACTACGGCCGAATGTTGCTTCGCTTGACTGAGTCGCAGCAGATCGTCCTTGCCGCCGAGCAGTACAAAATCCTGGAACTTCTGAGCAAACCGTTCCATTAAACGAGGATTGCCCATGTCCGCAACACCGCTCCGCCTCCAGCAGGCCGTCGCCACGCTTGCTTTCGCCGTGCTCACGTTGGCACCCAACTCCACGGCCCCCGCCGACCCGCCGCGGCCGCCGCACCTGCCGCCGGCGCTTGAAAAACAGGCCCAGGCCGCCATCGACCGCGGGCTGGAATACCTCAAGGCCGCCCAGGACCGCGAGGGCGGCTGGACGCCCAAATACGGCCCGGCCATCACCGCCATCGTCGGGCAGGCCTTCGCCCAGCACCCGGACTACGGCCCGCGCCATCCGCTCGTCCGTCGTTGCGTCGACATTGTGCTCCGTCATCGGCGCGAGGACGGCGGCCTCTACACGCCCGGCCTGCACCTGGCCAACTACCAGACCGCCGTGGCGCTCTCGTTTGTGGCGAGCGTCGATGATTCGAAACTCGCGCCGGTGATCCGCGACGCGCAGCGCTTCCTTCGCGAACTCCAGTTCGACGAGCGCGAAAGCGTTCCGCCCGACGACCCGTGGTACGGCGGCGCGGGCTACACCGAGAAAAAGCCCCGCGACCAGATGAAACGCCCCGACCTGTCCAACACGCAGATGATGCTCGAGGCCCTGCACGCCAGCGGAATGCCGTCGACCGACCCGGCCTTTCAGCGGGGGCTGAAGTTCATCACCCGCTGCCAGATGCTCGCGGCGACCAACGACCAGCCCTTCGCGGCGGGATCCACCGACGGCGGGTTCATCTACAGCGCGGCCGACGGCGGCCAGAGCAAGGCCGGCGAGATCGTCCGCGAGGGTCCGCGGCGCGCACTGCGCTCGTACGGCTCGATGACGTACGCGGGCTTCAAGAGCATGCTCTACGCCGGGCTGGACCGCGACGATCCGCGCGTCCGGGCGGCGCACGCGTGGCTGGGCCGACATTACACGCTTGACGCGAACGCCAACATGCCCGAAAAGCAGTCTCAGGAGGGACTGTATTATTATTATCACGTCTTCGCCCGCGCGCTGCACGCCTGGGGCGAGCCGACCCTCACCGACGCGCAGGGCCGGGTGCATCTCTGGCGGGTCGACCTGTGCCGAAAACTGATCTCGCTTCAGCGTTCCGACGGCTCGTGGATCAACGAGGCCGACCGCTGGAACGAGGGCGACCCGAACTACGTCACCGCCCTGGCCGTCCTGTCGATGCAGACGGCGCTGAGACCGTGACGTCGCTCGTCCCTCCGCGACACGGGCGGTGAAGAATGTCCAACCGACGCCGATGATGCCATGGGCGGTACTGGACTCGAACCAGTGACCTCGTGGATGTCGACCACGCGCTCTAGCCAACTGAGCTAACCGCCCGCCCGCGGCCGATTCATGCTCCGCCGCGACGCCCGCCCTGTCAAGCCGCGAAACGTGACGGACCGAGTCCATACCGTCCGCGAAGCGGACGGCATGACGGGGCGCCCGCGATGGAACGGGCGCCTGGTCGCCTCGGCCCGCGGCTTCGTCTACATTTCGCCGCGCGGAGATGAAGATCTCGATTCGATCCTCTGACGTTCCGGCGAACGGCCTGAGGGTACGGCGGGCTTCGGCGCGCCAGCGGATCGAGGCCTGGCAGGTCCCGCGGCGCCTTGGACGATTCCGTTACCGTCTGGGCTTCCTGGTCAATCCGGCGGGCCGCGGCCGTCTGCTGTTTGTCGGCCTGAATCCCTCGACCGCCTCGCTGGCGGAGACCGACCCGACGGTTGACGTCTTCTGCCGCGGGCTGGCGGTTCGGAACGGTTTTCGGAAACTCGAGATCGTCAATCTGTTCGGTTACCGCTCCACCGACAAATCGGCGCTTCCGGCCGTGCCGGACCCCGTGGGCCGGATGAACGACCGACACCTGGCGGCGGCCGTTCGGGCGGCGGACGCGGTGCTGGTCGGCTGGGGGAAATACTTTCACCCCCTCGTTCGGAGCCGGGCGGATTGCATCCTAGCGTTGTTGGCCACCGCCGCGCGGGGACCGTTGCTGGCCGTTGGGGTCAACGGCGACGGCTCGCCGCGGCATCCGTTGTATCAGCGAGTCGATCGCGCGCTGCGGCCGTTCGCGGGGCGGAGCCCGGATCATCTCCGCCCAATCGTCCGCAGAGGGCGGCGTGCGGTATGATCGAACACGGGACCGCTCCCGGGCCGGGCGAACACGGGATCTAATTCTGCGATGCCAGAACCGCCGTTGCTTCGATCGATGACCGTTTTGCACGGACGAACGCTGACCGGGTTCGTGGCGATGCTGCTGTTTGCCGGGTGCCAGGACGACCCCGGCCGGCCGCGGCCGATCACCGCGCGGGAGTTCGTGCATTGGGAGACGCCGCACGTCAGCCCCCTGGCGCTCACGCCTGGCGGCACGCGCCTGCTGGCGGTCAACACGCCGGACAACCGGCTGGAGGTCTTCAACGTGACGAGCGGGGCGCCGGTGCCCGTCGCCAGCATCGCCGTGGGACTGGATCCGGTGTCGGTCCGGGCCCCAAGCGACGCCGAGGCGTGGGTGGTCAACCACGTCTCGGACAGCGTGAGCGTGGTGGACCTTGCGGCCGGCTGCGTGATCCGCACCCTACAGACCGCCGACGAGCCGACGGACGTGGTCTTCACCCGCGGCCGGGCGTTCGTGACGTGTTCGCAGGCGAACGAGGTATGGGTATTTGATCTGTCCGACCTCGACGCCGAGCCGAGGGTGATTCCCATCGTGGGCGAAGACCCGCGGGCGCTGGCCGTGAGCGCGGACGGCGCGCGCGTGTTCGCGGCCGTCTTTGAGTCGGGAAACAACACGACCGTCATCGGTCAGGAGCGGGTCTCGCATCCCAACAGCCCGTACGCGGGCCGCAACCCGCCGCCCAACGCCCCGGACGGCTTTCGGCCGCCGCTGCGGAACGCGCTGCCTTTGCCGCCGAGGACGGCGCTGATCCTCCGTCGCGACGAGCGGACGGCCCGCTGGGTGGACGACAACGGCGTCACCTGGAACGACGCCTTCGCGCCGTGGCGGCTGGCCGACCACGACGTGGCGGTGATCGACGCGGCGGACCTGTCGGTGACCTACATCCGCGGGCTCATGAATCTGAACCTGCACCTGACCGTTCGTGCGGACGGGCAGGTCGTGGTGGTGGGGACGGATGCGATCAACCACGTGCGGTTCGAGCCGAACCTGACGGGTCGTTTCGTGCAGAGTGTAGTCGCCCTGGTCGATCCCGCTCGGCCGGAAGACGCGCGGGTGCTGGACCTCAACCCGCACCTGGCCGACGCCAACGCTGCCGGGCTGCCGCGCGTGGCGCAGGCCCTGCGCGATCAGTCGATCGCCGACCCGCGCGGCGTAGTCTGGCGGTCGGACAATTCCGTGGGCTACGTCGCGGGCATGGGCAGCGACAACGTGGCGATCCTCGCGGCCGACGGCCGGCGCCTGGGCCAATTCGAGGTCGGGGCGGGGCCGACCGGTCTGGCGCTCGACGAATCGCGCGACCGGCTCTACGTGCTGAACAAGTTCGACGCGACGATCATGGCGATCGACACCCAGACCGGCCGGGAGGCGGGCCGGGCGGCGATGTACGACCCGACGCCCGCCGTAATCCGCGCCGGCCGGCCGCTGCTTTACGACGCGCGGCGCACCAGCGGGCTGGGCGTGACGGCCTGCGCGTCGTGCCATGTCGATGCGCGGATGGATCAACTCGCGTGGGATCTGGGCGATCCAGGCGGCGAGATGAAGCCGTTCGACCAGGAATGCCGACAGGTCCGCGGGGTCATCGGGGGATCGTGCGAGGACTTCCACCCGCTCAAGGGACCGATGGTGACGCAGACGCTTCAGGGCATCATCGGCAACGAACCGTTCCACTGGCGGGCCGACCGCGACGATCTGGATGAGTTCAATCCCGCCTTCGTCAGTCTGCTGGGCGGGGACGAGGAACGGAGTGCGCAGGAGATGCGCGACTTCACCGACTTCCTGGCCACCATCCGCTTTCCGCCGAACCCTTTCCGCAACGCGGACGACACGCTGAAGCCGTGGCTGGTCGACGGAAACCCCGTCGTCGGAGAGATCCATTTCCGCGCCTTCAACCACGACCAGAGCATCATGAACTGCGTCGAGTGCCACAATCTTCCGGACGGCACCAACCGCGCGCTGACGCCGCGCCGCAGTCTCGACGGCATCCAAAGTCTCAAGGTGCCGCAACTGCGCAACTTTCACGAGAAGCGCGGCTTCCGAAAGGAGGGGCTGGCGACGCTGGGGTTCGGCTACGCCCACGACGGGCGCTTCGAGGACCTGGTCGAGTTCCTGCACTTCCGCGTGTTCGCGTTTCCGCCGGGCGAGGACGGTGACCAGCAGCGGCGGGACATCCAGGCGTTCCTCATGTCGTTCAGCCAGGACACGCACCCGGCCGTCGGGATGCAGGTCACGCTCGACCGGCCGCCGGGGGCGGCGGATGAGGCCGGCCGCCGGCTGGCGCTGATGCGTTCGCTGGCGGATCAGCGAAAGGTGGGTCTGGTCGCGCGCGGACGGGTGCAGGGGCAGGTGCGCGGTTACGCCTACCGTGTCGGCGGGCGGTGGCAGGCCGACCGGGCCGGCGAGATGGTGACTTGGGACGCGCTGCTCAACCGTTCCGCGCCGGGGAGCGAACTGACGCTCACGGTCGTGCCGCTGGGAAGCGAGACGCGGATCGGGATCGACCGCGACCTCGACGGCGTATTTGACGGCGACGCGGCCGAGCGCGCCGCGCGGCGCAGCGGGCCGGCGAGGATGCTCGAAGCGCTCGGCCTGCCGGCCCCCTGACGGGTGGAGGGCCGATCCCGGATAACGTGCGGCGCCGCCGTTGGGCCGACGCAGTTACGAGCAAGACCTCTCTGTCACCGGTGTCTTGACGAGGGGTTATTCCCCCCGCACGCGTTGGAAGCGAAACCGCGACTCCGACCGCTTTCCGTCCGACTGTTTGTCGAGGACGACCGTCAGCCGGTCGGCCCCCTCGCGGTGGTACGTGATCGTCACCGTCTTGCCTTCCGTCTGTTCCTCAAAGACCGCCTCGTCCGCGCCGCAGCGCATCAGTCTCAGCGCGTTCGGCTCGTCGTGAAGCGACCGCAGGCCGGGGCCGAAGTGTCGGATCAGCATCACCGGTCCGTCCGCGCGCTGCTCGATGACCATCAATTCGTAGATCGGCGGCCGTCCCGCCGCGTCGATGCGGCACATCCCCAGCATCGAGACGGAGTCGGGACGGCTCCAGGTCTCGATGGCGCCGCCGGCCGGTGTCCGCTCTGCCCAGCGGCCAGCCATCCACACGAGGTGGTCGAGCGTCGCCGGGGCGGAACGGCCGCGCGGGTCGTCCGCCGCGGCGGGCGGAGTTGCCGCCCCGTCCGCGGCCCACAGGGCGGTCGCCGCGGCGACCAGAAGCACGCTTTTCACGATGCGGTAGCGGGTGATCATGTTCGCGTCTCCTGACAGGGGTCGGACCGCGACGCGAGTCGGACGCCGCGAGCCGGGTCCGCCGGGATCGGACAATGCGCCACCAGGGACTCGAACCCCGAACCCACTGATTAAGAGTCAGTTGCTCTGCCAGTTGAGCTAGTGGCGCTGGACCGGGGGCATTCTAGCCGCGGGGGCGCGGTCTGCAAGCCCGCGCGTCGCCGCGGACCGATTTCGCGCTCGGCCCGGGCGCCGGGTGGAACGCCGCAGCCGCCGCTGAAGCGCGACCATCGACTCGTGCACCTGCGACGCCAGCGCCTCGGGCGACCGCGCGGCGACCTGGTCGGGCGGGATCGGCGCGCCGTACAGCACGCGGATCGGCCGCGGATGCGGCAGCCGGGCGGTGCGCGGCCACGCCTCGAACGCCCCGTCGATCACCGCCGGCACGACCGTGCACCGGGCGCGCTGCGCGACGAGCATCGATCCGGGCCGCAGCGGACCGATCGATCCGTCGGCCGTGCGCGTGCCCTCGGGAAAGGTCACCACCAGTCCTCCGTCGCGCAGCCGGCGGAGGATCTCGCGGATCGCGCCCAGGTCGGCCGTGTCGCGCTTGACGGGGAAGGCGTTGAGCGACTCGATCAGCGCGCGGAACCAGCGGTTGGCGAAGAGCGTGTCGCGGGCCATGTAATGACATTCGCGCGGCAGCGCCAGCGTGACAAGGACCGGGTCCAGCATGCTCTGGTGATTGCTGACCAGGAGCACGCCGCCGGCGACGGGCACGCGGCCCGTCCCGGACACGCGGAGCCGCGCGAAGATGAAAAAGACCATCTGCGACAGGAAGCGCATGATGCGGTAGTAGAGTCGCACGGCGCTTCAGGGCGGGGCGCCCGGACGCGAGGCGTCGGCGGACGGGCGCGGCGCGGACGCGGCGGGAGTCAGGCCGAGGCGGCCGACCTCCTCCAAAAGCCGTTCCACCACTTCGTGGATGGTCATCCCCGTCGTGTCGATCCGGATCGCACCGGCCGGGGTCAGCAGCGGCGCCCACTGGTGCGCGTCATTGCCGTCGCGCTCGCGCAGGTTGGCGAGGATTTCCGCGTACGACACGTCCTCGCCGTCGGCGACCATTTCGCGGTGGCGGCGCTCGGCCCGTTTCTCCAGGGTGGCATCGAGAAAGAACTTCAGGTCGGCCTGGGGGAAGACCACACTTCCCTGGTCGCGTCCCTCGGTCACGAGCGACCCGAGTTGCCGGCCGATCTCGCGCTGTTTTTCCACCAGGAGGTCGCGGATCGGCCTGAGCCGCGCGACGTAACCCGTGGCCGAATTGACGGCCATGCTGCGGATTTCCTCCGAGACGTCGCGCCCGTCCAGCAGGACGCGGGTGTGCGTCGGCCCGCAGACCACGCGGACGTCGGCGGCCCGCGCCTCGGCGACGAGGACCGACTCGTCGGTCAGGCGCGCGTGACTCCTCAGCGCCCGCAGCGCGATCGCCCGGTACATCGCGCCCGTGTCGAGGTAGGCCACCCCCAGCCGGGCCGCGAGTTTGCGCGCCGCGGTGCTCTTGCCCGATCCCGCCGGCCCGTCGATGGTGATGATCATCCGACCGCGCGCCGGCGCGGCGCGCCCTTACTCGACCCGAAAACCGCCTCGATTCATTTTAGGGCGGGCCTCACCGTCCGCAAGCGGTCCGATCCCGCGCCGGCCTCCGCACGCGGATTGTTGGGCGTGGGCTTCCGCACGGCGCGGGGCTCCGGTTTCCGGCCGGACCGGGCTATTCAATCAGGTACGCCTCGTAGAGATTCACCAGGGCGGTGCGGAAGCGCACCGCGCCGCCGTCCCGTTCGAACTCGACGGGTTCGGGCCGGTCGCCCTCGTTCGGGAAGCGCAGGACCTGGCGCACGGTCGCCGCGTCCGGGACACGAACCGCGACCTCGGCCGGAGCCAGAGGACCGCCTTCGTCGAAGTTCACCACGTGCAGCGCCGTCCGCCGTCCGTCATCGCTCCGCGTCAATTCGACGGCGCTTCCCCGTTCCAGCGCGCCCTCGACGCTCAGCGGCCGATCGAGCGCCAGCCGGATCGCCGCCGCGAATTCGTCCGACTCCGGGGGCGGCGCGAGTCGTGCCCGGTGGTGAGCGCGCGCGACGATGCGGCGGTTGGCCGGCGGGCCGGGCGCGGCGAGCGAGACGATTCGCGCCCGACCCGTTTCGCGGACCACCACGCCGGGCCGGACCTCGCGGGGCGGCGCGGGCGCGTCGGCCGATCCGGCTGCGAGGAATTCCGATAGTTCTGCCGCCGGCTCGCCAGCGCCGCGCGCCGCGACGGTCGTTCGGCCGACCACGACGAGACCGACGCCCTGCGCTGCCAGCGCCCGCAGCGCGTCGGCCTGTGTCGGCGTGACCGTCGAAAGGCCGGGCACCAGCAGCGCCGCACCCGGCGGGACGGTCCTCGGCAGGTCGTCGAAGACGAACCCGAACGGCACGCGGTGCGCCGCCAGCGCCTGCATCGCCTGAACCGCCATCACCTCGGCGGGCGCTTCCGCCGAGATCCGCGCGCCGCGCGGCCAGAACACGCAGACGTCCGACACCGGTCGCATCTCCGCATAGACCGCCCGGCGTCGGCGATAGTTGTGCACGAGCGCGACCACGTCCGGCCGCACGTTCTGCCGCCGTCCCGGGTCGGCCGACAACTCGCCGTTCTCGAAGTAGGCCATGAACCCGGCGCAATCGCCGCCGAACGCCAGTTGTTGCGCGAGGGAACGCGGCGTGAGGGTTCGCGTCGCGGCCCGGCATCCCCGCGCGGTCGCCATCTTAAAGTCCACGACCTGGTGTGCGACCTCCGCGCGGGCCGTCGTCCTCGGCATCAGCGCCGACGCGGCGAGATCGACGCCCTCCAGCAGCGAGGGCGGATCGACGGCCGGTCCGCCCGCGCGTCCCACCCGCATGTTGATCGAGATGGCGTCGAGGCCGAGCAGCGCGTCCAGCCGGACGGCGCGGAGTTCGGCCGCCAGCGAATGGACGGCGTGATGCAGCGCGTCCGCGCGGCATTCGATCCACGGTCCTGCCAGGGGCCCTTCTCCGCTTCGGGGCAGGCCGTCGCGGGCCAGGACGCCCAGCAGCCCATCCGCCTCGCGGTCCGCGCGGTATCGCCTGCGGAGGAATCGTTCGAGCAGCCGACCCGCCTCCGGCTCAAAGCCCAGGACCGTATGAAAATCCGGCAGAAACAGGGCGTCGGCCCCGGCCTCCTCGGCGGCGCGACGGGCGACTGCCCGCCAGCGGGCGAGCGAATCAACCCCGCTGACGCTTACGTAGCGTCGACCCGAATGGTCCGCTGACGAAACGGCATCCCCTTCCGGCGTCAGGACGACCGGCGGCGGATCGCCGTCCTGGTCGGCCCAGACGCGCGGATCGACCTGTCCCACCGGCAGCCAGAACCCGCAGTGCAGCCCCAGTTGTCGGGCGCGTTCCGCCGTCTCCTTCGCGAGGCGGCGTTCGGGCTCCTCGATCGAGTCGGGCCCAAAGCCGCCGTAGGGGATGATGACGAGCGTTACGCCGATGTCGTGCAGCATCCGCAGCGTCACCGCGCTCCGCTCGATCTCGCAGCCCTGCCGCTCGTGGAGCGTCGGTTTACGTGTGCGGCCGCCGCTGTTCCGCCATGCGCGGTCGGCCAGCACATCCTCCACTGAGGCGAGAACCAGTCCGTCTCGCGACCACCAGGGCAAATCCGCCGGCGGGCGCCACAGCGGCTCGGCCGTGGGGCGACTCTCGGCGACGCGTTGCGTCGTGACGGCGGGCCCGGTCGCGGGCGGCCCGACTGCGAGGCCGATCCCTGCGGCGCACGCCATCACCGCGCCGACGCGTCCTTCCGGCGATTCGTCAGAAGCAAGGCGTCCGGAAAGCGTTGCATCGCCGCGCGCGGGGACATTCGCGTTCGACAACAGCGCGCAGGCCGTCAGGACGAAACCTGCTGTGCGCAGGCGCTTCGCGCCGGCCGGTTCTTGCGTTCCACTCCCTTGAGGCATAAACTGTCCTATAAGTTACGTCCGCTTAGCAGGTTAGCAAGACACGGCCCGCCGCCGAAGGACTGCTTCAATGCGTCCCGCCCCCAACGTCCCCGCCTCGGCCGTGTCTACCCTATCGCCGGACGGCCGGGACTCGAGCCCCGTGAAGGTCGGGGACCCGGCGGCGGAAGATGCCGCACTGGTCCGGGCGACGCGGGCGGGCGACTTGACGGCGTTCGACCGGTTGGTCGAGCGGCACCAGCGGCGGGCGGTCTCGATCGCTTATCGCGTGCTGGGAAACGCACACGACGCGGCCGACGTGTGTCAGGACGCGTTCGTCAAGGCGTTCCGCTCGCTCGATACGTTGGAGGATCCGCTTCGCTTCAGCGCGTGGCTGATGCGGATTGTCAGCAATCTCTCGCTGAACTTTCGCCGCGGACGCGGCCGGCGGGCGCTGACGATCGTCACGGATGAGCGCGGGGACGCGGCGGGGGCGGACCCGTCGGTTGCGGTCCCGCTCGCCGGCGCAGGCCCGTCTCCGGGCGAGCGGCTCCTGTCGGCGGAACTGGAGTCGGCCATCAGCGGCGTGATCGACGCCCTTCCGGAAAAACAGCGGATGTCGCTGCTGCTCTTCGCCGTCGAGGGACTGCCCCAGAAGGAAGTGGCCGAAATCCTCGACATCAGCGTCGAAATGGTCAAGTGGAACGTCTTTCAGGCCCGAAAAACCTTGAAGGAACGGCTCGCGGAATACCTGACGGAATGAATCCGAGACCCGACGAACTTGAACGACTGTTGAGCGAACTGGCCGACGGTGCGGTCGCGGACGACTCGCACGCCGCGGCGCGCGACGCCGTACGAAGCGATCCGCGCGCGGCCGACACGGCGCGGCACTATGCCCGGCTGGCGGACCTGTTGCGAAATTGGCGCGCGCTGCCGCAGGGCGCCGCGCCGCCGTCGCTGGTCATCGGGGTCCGGCGGGCGCTCGACGCCGAGGTCTCGATCGCCGCGTCGCAGGCCGCCGCCGGCGAACTCCCCGCCGAAGAGGTACGGGTCCTAGACCGGCTCGCGGCCCGCGATCCGCGCGCCGCCGAGTCGCTGGCCGCTTTCGGCCGCGTGCAGCGGGCGCTCGACGCCTGGGCCGGACCCCAGCCGGCCGTCGACTGGAACGACCTCTCGCGCCGCATCCGTTCCGCCGTGCGCCGCGACGCCGCCGCCGCGCGCCGCACGCGCCGCGTCCGCGCCGTCGCGGGGCTGGCCGTCGCGGCGGTCGTGCTGTTGGCGGTCGGCGTACTGTGGCGCGGAGGGTCCGGCGTCGCGCCGTCGCCCCACGTCGAACCGCGCCCGCCGGTCATGGTCCAGATTGACGCGCCGTCGGCGGCCGGAAAAGTTGTCGCCCGCTTCGATCCTGCGCCGCCGCCGGGTGAGCCCGTCCTCGAACCGACCGGCCCCACGCCCGGCCTGGGGATGGCGACGGTTCCGCCGCGCCAGGTCACCGCCGACGATTTCGACGACTGATCGCCCGGCGGCCGTTCATTGACGCTTCCGCCTCAAATTCGTAGAATGACGCCATTGCGGGGCGTCGACCCGTGCGCACCGGGCGTATCCCACGTCGCAGCGGCGCGGGGGGGGCGCCGATCCGGGACGGAGCGTCGGTGCCTGATCTGCTTTCCGGTTACAACATCATCCAGCGCATCGGGACCGGGGCGCGCTCCCAGATCTACCAGGTCGTTCATCCCGAGACGGGGCAGGTCTATGCCCTCAAGCGCGTCGTCCGCGAGGCGCACGAGGACGACCGTTTTCTCCAGCAGGCCGTCACCGAGTTCGAAGTCTCCAGCCGCACGAATCATCCCTACCTGCGCCGCTCCTTCGACTGCCGGCGGATTCGACGCTGGATGAGACTGCATGAAGTACAGGTCGTGATGGAGATGGTCCACGGCATCTCCCTCGAACGCCACCGCCAGACCGACCTCAACGCCATCGTCAACATCTTCATCCAGGTCGCCGAGGGCCTCGACGCCCTGCACGACATGGGCTACGTCCACGCCGACATCAAGCCCAACAACGTCCTTGTCTGCCAGGACGGCGGGCTGAAGATCATCGACTTCGGCCAGAGTTGCCCGATCGGGCACCGCAAGGTCCGCATCCAGGGCACGGCCGACTACATCGCCCCCGAGCAGGTCGAGCGCCGCCCCCTCACCCGCGAGACCGACGTCTTCAACCTCGGGGCCTCGCTCTACTGGGTCGTCAGCGGAAAGGCCTTTCCCACGCTCATCTCCCGCGGCGACCGCGACCGGCACAACATCGGTGCCCGCACGCCGCGCCGCCTCATCCCCACGCCGCAGGAACTCAACCCCGAAATCCCCGCCGCCCTGTCGCGCCTCGTCATGGACGCCTGCGCCGACCGGCCGTCCGACCGGCCGCGCGACATGAAGCATTTCATCAGCCGCCTCAACGTCGTCCAGCACGTGCTCGACAAGCGCCGCGCCGCCGGCGAGAAGGACATCACCGTCAGCGCCGAGGGCGAACCGATCGAACCCTCCGGCGGCGAAGCGAGGGTCGCGCGATGACGCCCGCCCGCGACAGGCCGTCGCAGCCCACGCGTCCCGTGGCCGCGCCCCGCCTGCCGAGCGCCGATCAGGCCACCGACCTTTTCCGCCGCGCCGCCGAGGCCAACCGCAACGACCCGCTCCGCGACGGCAACCTGCTGCGCTTCCCGGATTACGGGCAACTGGTGATGACGGGCGACCTGCACGGCCACGCGGCCAACTTTGCCAAGTTGCGCCGCTACGCCATGCTCGACCGCGTCGCGGCCCGGCACGTCCTGCTGCACGAACTGATCCACGCCGAGACCGCACCCGGCGAGCCGGACCGCTCGCACGCCCTGCTGCTGGAGGCCGCGCGCTGGAAACTCGACCATCCCGACCAGGTTCACTTCCTCCAGTCCAACCACGAACTGTCGCAACTGACCGACCACCCCATCCTCAAAAACGGCCGGGTCGTGCTGGAGGACTTCCGCCGCGGCGTGTACGAGGGCTACGTCCCGCGCGGCGAGGAGGTGTATCGGGCGATCTGCGAGTTCCTCGCCTCGTTCCCCCTGGCGGGCCGCACGCACCACCGGGTCTGGGTCTCGCACTCGCTTCCGGCCGAGGAGGACCTGGCGGACTTTGACGCCGGCGTCTTCGGCCGGCCGCTGTGCCCGCTCGACCTCGCGCCCGGCGGGCCGGTCTATCGGCTCGTGTGGGGGCGGCGGTTTTCTCCGGGGCACCTGGAAGCGCTGGCCCGGCTGTTCGACGCCGACTTTTTCATCGTCGGGCATCAGCCGCAGGAGAGCGGCTCGCTGGTGGCGCACGGCCGGCTCATCATCCTCGCCAGCGACCACAACCACGGGAGTTTTCTGCCCGTCGACCTGGCGCGTCCGTGCACGCTCGAATACCTCGCCGGCCAGATTCAGAAGTTCGTTGCGGTGGCGTGAGGCGCGGACCGACGTTGGCGGACGCCGGGCGCGCGGCGGACGATGTCCGTCGCCGCGTGAGGGCCGCGCCGCCGTCTATTCGGGGGGGGGCTGTTACAGCCCGTGGTTAATCAGCCACTCGTAGATGGGATTGAGGACGTAGACGAACAGGGCGATGAAGGGCGGGACGGGATAACGGTTGATCAGCGCCAGCACGAAGTTCTCGATGAACAGCGAAAACATGCTCTTCCCCGTCCCTCCTCTTGATGCCCGGCCCGCGTCGCCCCGAACTTCAGGCAGATTCCCGGTCTCGCGCTCGTCCGCGCCGTAAGCGGGCGCGGTCCCAACCCGCCCCCCGCGCACTAAGGCATGGATCATTGTATGCACGGCACGTGCCGGGGTTTCCAGTCGCGCCCCCCGCCCCGAACAAACGCCGCCTCCCCGGCCGCTGCCCACGACGCCGGGAAACGGATGGGCAATTTCCCCCGCCGCGCGGGTACCCGCGCGGTGACTATTCCCCGCCCGGGACGAGCGCCGCACCGCCGACGAGCGGGCCGCTCGCCGGTCGCGCCGTCACCCCTCCTTGCGCTCGATCTCCGCGACCTTTTCGATCCGCCGTTCGTGGCGGCCGCCCTCGAAGGGCGTGCTGAGCCAGACCTGGACGATCCGGCTCATCAGCGCGTCGCCGACCAGGTCGGCCGGCAGACACAGCACGTTGGCGTTGTTGTGCCGCCGGGCCATCTCGGTCGTCAGTTCGTCGTGGCACAGCGCGGCGCGGACGCCCCGGACCTTGTTGGCCGTCATCGACATGCCGATCCCCGTCCCGCAAAAAAGGATGCCCAGGTCGGCCTTGCCTTCGACGACCGCCCGCGCGGCCGGGTAGGCCGAGTCGGGGTAGTCGCACGACTTGCTGCTGTCGGTGCCGAAGTCGATGACGTCGTGGCCGGACTGACCGAGCAGGGTGCGGATCTTTTCCTTCGCGGTGAAGCCGCGATGGTCGGCGGCGAGGGCGATTTTCATAGCGGCGCCTCCTGAAACCGTCTTTCGAGCGCGGCGGCGATGCGGTCGGCGCAGGCCGAGTAATCCGCGAACGTTCCGCCGAGCGGATCGGGGATGTCGCCGGCCTCGTCCAGCAGGCGGACGCGGTCTCGCGCGGCGGGGACGAGTTCGGCGACGGCGTCGATGTGCGCGCGCGTCATGCCGTAGATCAGGTCGGCGGAACGGACCAGGTCCGCGGTCAGCGGCACGGTGCGGTGTCCGCTGATGTCCGCGCCGCGCTGGCGGCAGACCTCGACGGCCTCGGGCGCCGGGCCGCCTCCTGCCAGACCCAGCGTGCCGGCCGAGAGGACCTGCACGGCCGAATCGCCGGCCGCCGCGTCGCCCAGGCCCAACCGTTCCGCAAGCAGCCGCCGCGCCAGGCCCTGGGCCATGGGTGAGCGGCAGGTGTTCCCGCTGCACACGAACAGGATCGTGAGGGTGGCGATGCGGCGGATCGTCCGCTCGTCGAAGACTCCCGGCCGGGCGACGGTGTAGCCGCGCCCGTTCAGCGCCACGAGCGTCGAGGGCTGGCCGTAGCGCGTCCGGCCGCCGTCGAGGACGAGGTCGACTTGTCCGCCCAGTTCGGCCAGGGCCTCGTCGGCCGTCACGGGCGGCGGGCGGCCGGCCCGGTTGGCGCTGCTGGCGACGACGGGAACGCCGGCCTCGGCCAGCAGGTCGGCGGTGAAGGAGTCGTCCGGGCAGCGCAGCCCGACCGCGCCGGCGGCGTAGAGCGCTTCGACCCCGGCCGGCGGCAACTCGGCGACGACCGGGCAGCGCCGCGGATCGTCAACGCGGAAGAGCAGCGTGATGGGTCCGGGCCAGCCCTTCTCGACCAGCCGCCGGGCGACCGGCGAGACCTCCGGGACGAACCGTACGACATCCCCGCGGCGGCCGACGTGGACGGTGAAGCAATGCGCGGCCGCGGCGCCCTTGATCTCGCGCAGTCGCACCAGTCCGTCGGCGCTGGCCGCGCTGAGTCCGACGCCGTAGACCGTCTCGGTCGGAAAGACGACGAGTCGTCCCTCGCGCAGGGCATCGGCGGCGCGTCGTCGGATGTCCGGCGAGCCGGACCCCCGGTCGATCTTCAACACCTCGGTTTGCATCGAATACGAGGCGATTATCGCGCCGCGGGGCGCGCCCGTCAACGCAACGATGGGGCGTCGATGGCGAAGGCGTTCTTGATGAGCAGCGGTTCGATGGGGCGGCGGGCGGCGTCGGTTTGGACCGAGGTGATCCGCCGCAGCGTTTCGAGCGAGTCGGGGCCCTCTACCTGGGCGAAGGCGGTGTAGCGGCCGTCCAGCGCCTTGAGCCGCGACAGCGCGATGAAGAACTGGCAACTGCCGGATTTCGCGTCGTCATTCAGGAGCGAAAGGCCGACAGTCCCGAAGTCGAAGGGCGTGTCGTTGAACTCCGGCCCGAGGGTCCGGCCGTCGGGCCGGCGCCCGGTCCCGTTGCCCAGCGGACAGCCCCCCTGCGCGACAAAGTTTGGCTCGACGCGGTGAAACGTCTTGCCGTCGTAGAAGTGCGACTCGACGAGTTCGAGGAAATTGGCGACCGTGCGAGGGGCCTGGTCGTAGAGCAGCCGGAGCGTGAGTCGCCCCTGCGTCGTGTCCAGCACCACGACTTTAAACGTCTGCACGGTCAGCGTCACCGGCGGATGAGTCAGCACGCCCGCCATGGGCTGCCACGTCAGTTCGTAGCGGCCGGCCTGGTGCAGCACGGGGTAGAAACGCGCCAAATCGAACCGCAGGCCGACTGACGCGAAGGGCGAGATCGTCAACAGCGGGACGGGATACTCCGGCGACAGGGCCACGCGGTCGCCCAGGAACGGCTTGCTCTCTCCTACGATTCGCAGCGCCCGAAAGCGCTCGCCGGAGAAGACGTATTCCAGCGGCAGGCCCTGGCCCTCCCACGGGCGGGTCGTCGCCGTCGCACCCGGCACCTGGACCGTCACGGGACGCGACGTGCGGTTGCGCAGGACGAACTCGGCCATCACCGGGCTGCCGACCGTCAGGATCGGCTGGTCCAGCCGCAGCGCGCATTCCACCAGCGCCGGCAATTGCGCCAGCGATGCCGGCTGTCGCTCCTCGGCCGCGGACAATTCCGCCGCCGCGCCGCTCGACGCCGCGTCGATGGCGGCCGGATCGTTCGACGGGGGCGACGGCCGCGGTAGGGATTCGTCCGGCTGGGTCGCGATCGAGCCGGCCGGCATGGCGACGGCCACGCAGGACAGCAGGACGGCGAACCAAGTCCGCGGCGCGCGGTTCGCGGGGCGTCGGATCGCCCGGGCCGTTCTGGAGGTCGTCTCGCGCACGCCTACCCCGTCCCAACCCCGCCGTGGCGGGAGCGACTTACGTTCCGGTTCCCGACAGGACCGTCGGTACGGTCCGCAGCATGATCGCAAAATCCAGCCGCAGCGACCAGTGATCGATGTAAAACAGGTCGAGCCGCATCCAGTCGTCGAACGGAACGGGGCGGCGTCCCCGGATTTGCCAGAGACAGGTCAGGCCCGGGCGCATGCTCAGCCGGCGGCGCTGCCAGCGGTCGTACCGCGCGACCTCCTCGGGCAGCGGCGGGCGCGGGCCCACGATCGACATGTCCCCGCGCAGCACGTTGAACAACTGGGGCAACTCGTCGAGACTGTACCGCCGCAGGGCCGCCCCCACGGCGGTCACGCGCGGATCGGACCGGCTCTTGAACACCGGCCCGTCGAATTCGTTCAGGTGCGCGACTTGCTTGCGCAGCGACTCGGCGTCCGGCCGCATGGTGCGGAACTTCAGCATTCGGAACCGCCGGCCGTTCAGGCCGGTGCGCTCCTGGCGAAACAGGATCGAACCGGGACTGGAGGCCCGGATCAGGGCTGCGCATAACAGCATTATCGGCCCGGTGACGATAATACCGACAGCGGCCAGGAACAGATCGACCGCCCGCTTGATCGCCAGCAGTTCGGGCGCATGCCGCACCGGAGCGTAGGCCAGCAGCGGCACCCCGTGCAGGTCTTCCAGCCGCGGCGGGGAATGGCAGACCATCGACTCCGCCAGCACGTGGGCCGTCACGCCGACCTCCTCGCACAATCGCACGTAGGGCAGCACGGCGGGCATCTGCTCCACCCGCGCCGCGAAGAACACCTCGTCGATGACCTGTTCGTCGAGCAGCGTGGCCAAACGCGATACGTCGCCGAGGATCGCGCCGGTCGTCCGGGAATGTCGGTCATCCTCGTCGGGCAGCGTCAGATGTCCGACGACCGACGAGCGTCCCAGCGGCGACGCCCGCAGGATGCGCCGCAGTCGCACCGCGTCCCGTCCGCAGCCGACGATCAGGACGTGCCGTCGGCTTCGTTCCGCCAACCAGCGCCCGGCCAACCCTGTTATACTCCGCGTGACCAGCGTGGTTGCGGGAACGACGGCCGACGCGAGAACGATCTGCATCCGCGGGAATGCCTCGCGCCGAAGGAACAGCGCCAGCGCCGCGAGGACCAGGGCCTGGATGATGCCCGCCGCCAGCGCCGCGCCGACGTACCACCGTGCACGCCGCGACCGCGGCTCGTACCATCCCGACCGCGACAGCAGGAGCGGCCACAGCCACGGCAGCACCAGCAGGACCCAGTAGTGAACCGCGAAGGGACTGTCGTAGCCGGCGAGCACCTCCGGCCACTGCGTGCCCAGCCACCAGCGCGTCCGCGCGTAGTCGGCCAGGACGTATCCGCCCGCGGCGGCGACGGCGTCGCCGCAGACGAGCATCATGCGAATGGGCCGCCACGCGCTCGAGATGGTCATGTTGATGGCACGCGGAGTGCGAGACCCGGTCGCCTCCGCGACCCGGGCGGCGGCAGTGTATCGGTCGATCGGACCCGCGACAACGGGCCTCCGTGCAGCCGCGCGCCGGGCGGAGCCGCGGCGTTATGAACGAGTCCGACCGGTTCTTCGTCGTACTGGGCGCGGGCGGAATGCTCGGTACGGCGCTCTCGGCGGCGCTGCGCCGGCGGCCGGGTCGCGTCGCGGCCCTGACCCGCGCCGACCTCGACCTCACCGACGGGGATGCCGTCCGCGCGCGGCTCGCCGACCTGCGGCCCGACGTCGTCTTCAACTGCGCCGCCTTCACCCGCGTCGATGAATGCGAATCAAACGAGCCGGCCGCGATGCGGATCAACGCCGACGCCCCCGGCGCCGTCGCGCAGACCGCCCGCGGACTGAACGCACGGTTCGTGCACCTCAGCACCGATTACGTCTTCGCAGGCGACCGCCCCGCCCCGTACCGCGAATCCGATCCGCCCGGTCCGCCCGAGGCGCTGTGCGTCTACGGCCGATCAAAACTCCTCGGCGAACAGCAGGTCGCCGCGGCCGGCGGCCGCTGGCTGATCGTGCGCACCAGTTGGCTCTTCGGCCCGGCCGGCCCAAACTTCGTGGCGACAATCCTAAAACTCGCGCGGACGCGGCCCGAACTGCGCGTCGTGGACGACCAGCGCGGCCGCCCCACCTACGCCTCGGACCTCGCCGACGCCCTGATCGGCCTGTGTGAGCGCGGGGCGGAGGGAATCGTCCACGTCGCCAACGCCGGCGCGTGCACGTGGTTCGAGTTCGCCCGCGAGATCGTCCGCCGGGCGGGCCTCGCCACGCCGGTGCATCCGTGCCGGACCGAGGAATTCCCGCGGCCTGCGCGGCGGCCGGCGAACTCCGTCCTCGACACGACGCGCTTTGAACACCTCGCCGGTCGGAGACTGCGCCCCTGGGCCGACGCGCTGGCCGATTATCTCAAACCGGATTGATTCAGTTGCAGTGGTGGGAGTTGCGCCGACGCGACGAATCGGCCGGCGTGTGTCCGGAAAAAAGTGCGGGGTCTCCACACGAGACCGACCCGGGCTCGTTCAATCAGTCCTCGGCGGGACCCCGCAGGCGCAACGTTGTGCCGACAGATTATCCGCGAGGGTGTGCCGACCGGTCTTGAGGCACGCCGCGCGCCAGGCGCAGAAACCCAGGGTGCGGCGTGACCCGATTGTGCCTTACCCTTTTTCCTTCAGGCAGTTACCTAATCAGTTCGCTGTGGTCGGAAATGTCGGGACGGTTCGGTCCTCCGTGGGCGATTCCCCACCGATCCTTCCCAAAACCGGGTAATGGGCACTCGACCCCCCCTTTGCCTGGTCCGATCGGGGCGATTTCTTCCTCGGCGCGATTATTTGTGGCACGAATTGGGAACCAAATCACCGCCGGATGGCTTGTAATAGAGGAAGCAGGCCGGCCGTTTGCCCCCAGCGGGTGCGCGGCCGGACCGGAAACGCAATCATGCCGACCGACACCGCGCTTGCCGCCTCCGTCCTTCCGTCCGATTCCCGCAGCGGCGCGGCCGCGGATTCGCCCCGCGCCGACCGCGCCGCGTTTGTCGCGCTTTACCGCCAGCACTACGCCCTGATCGTGCGATACGTCGCCCGCCGTGTCGGCGACCGCCACGCCGTCGACGACCTGGTCGGCGAGGTCTTCCTCGCCGCGCTGCGCGGCCTGCCGGGGTATCGCGACCGCGGGCTGCCCGTGCGGGCGTGGCTCTATCGAATCGCCACCACGACGGTCAATCGCTGGGCGCGGCGCCAGCGACGCTGGTCGCTGCGACGGCCGCTCGACGCCGTGCGGGAACTCGCCGCCCGAACGGGCGCGCCGCCGGTCGAATCGGACCGGCGGTTCGACGCCGAGCAGGTCCGCCGGGCGCTGGGGTCGCTGCCGGTCCGCTACCAGGCGGCGCTGGCGCTGCATTACCTCGAAGGGCTGGGCGTGGAGGAAGCGGCGCTGGCCCTGGGATGTCGGCCGGGCACGGTGAAATCGCGCCTGGCCCGCGGCCGGGCGGCGCTGCGTCGGCGGCTTCTGGCGCAGGGTGGGTCGAAGTTCGCGCCCGCCGCCGGGGGATCATTGCACCGGACAGGAGAACGTGGCCATGACTAACCATCGTGACTGGGTCGATCGCGCGCTCGATACGTTGCGGTCCACGCCGTGGGCCGCGGAAACCCCCAACCCCTTTCTCGAGGAGAGACTCATGCAGGAGTTTGATCGCATTCAACCCACGCGCACCGCCCGCAAGCGCCGCGCCGCGCCCGTCGTCGTGGCCGGCGTCGCCGTCGCGGGCATCGCCGTGGCCGCCGCGGCGTACCAGGCCGTGCGGCTGTTCACCGTGAACGTCGAGGGCCAGCCCGTCGCGGTGGAACTGGTCCCGGTCGGCGAGAACGAGTACGAGGGCACGGCGGTCGCCGAGTTGCCGGACGGCCGCGTGGCCGACGTGCACGTGCAGCACGCCGAGCCGACCGCCAACCAGCGCCGGACGGAGGTCCGCGTGGCCATGAGCGGCCAGCGGTCGGACGTGTATTCTCCGGCCGCTCTGGGCGACGCCCAGCCGATCTTCAAGTGGACGACCGACGCCGGCCTCGACCGGGCGTTGTACCTGATCGAAGACGAGGCGTCCGGCCTGCTGCGGGTCTTTACCACTCGGATGGACGGCGAGTCCGAACCCGCGGTGCGGCTGCTCGCCACGCTGCCGGCGGAGGGCTTCGAGGGCGAACCGAAGGTGTCGATCGGGGAGGACGGCGGCATCACGCTCGTCTGGGACGCCTCGGACGAGGGCCGCAAGAATCACCGCGTCATCAAGTTGAAGGAGTGACCGGCCGCCCCATCGGGTACGGTCGTCATTCGATCACGGTCAATTCGCGCGAGGCCGGCGCTCCCGCCGGCCTCGCTTTCTGAGGTGGGGCCGGGATTCACTTTGCCAGGATTATCTGACAATCATTGTCATATTTTACCTAATTTGCGACGGAAATTTTCAGTCGTGCCGGCTGCCGCGATCCGTTCCCGCCGGCCCGGCCGCGCGCGGCGGCGATTGATTGACGATCCGATCGTCACCCCCTCTAATCCGGGTGCGGAATGCGTGTCCGCCGCGGGGCGTAGCTCAGCCCGGATCAGAGCGCCTGGTTTGGGTCCAGGAGGTCGCTGGTTCGAATCCAGTCGCCCCGAGTGTTCCGCAACAGGTTGATACCACAGAAGTTATGAGATAGGGGTGCGACCGGATTTGAACTTTGGCGGCCCTGAGTTTCTGGGGTCGCGGGGTTCACCGTGAGAGTCCGAACGATGCAACGGACTTTTTTCCGTCCTTCGCCTCGATTTCAACCCACAGTTTGCTTTCAACCGGCAAGGGATCCGGCACTTCGGCGTGCGCGTGCCAATGACCGGCTTCCACGTCGGCCTTGGCCTTGACGGATCCCTGTGCATCCTCGGTCCCGATCCAGAAACGCACCGCCGCGGCGTCGCCGACACCGCCATTCAGCCAGATGTCGATGGGCGCGTCGCCGCCCGGTTTGAGGTCGCCCTGGTCGCGCGACGCCTTGACCCTCATCCCGTTGACCGTGGATTCGCCGAGTTCGACGGCTTCACCGCTGTGACCGGCAACCGGTGCGGGTAGACCCGCGCGGTCCGTCTTTGCCGCCGAGCCGGCGTGCGGAACGGCACCGGACTTCGACGAGTCCGCCGACGGCTGAGCGGGCTGCGGCTTCCGCTCGCATCCCGTAACGAGCCATGCGGACGCAATGACGACGAACAGTGATGATCGGACGAACATGATTCAATCTCCTTCCAATGTGTGCACCCGGTCCGGGGCACGATCGACGGACGGCTCCGGCCTGACCTTCAAGCCGAAAACGAGCGAGTAGCCGGCCGGCACGACGACGATGTTCAAGAGCGTCGACGAGATCAGCCCGCCGAGGACGACGATGGCGAGTGGCGCGAGCAGTTCGCTGCCCGGCGCTCCGCGGGCGAGCGCCAGCGGGAGCAGGCCCAGCGCCGCACAGAGGGCGGTCATGAGGATCGGCGCCAGGCGTTCCATCGAGCCCTGGATGATGGCTTCGCCGAGCGGCTTGGATTCCTGCACGATCAATTGCTGATAGTGATTCACCAGCAGGATGCCGTTGCGGACGGCGATGCCGAACAACGTTACGAATCCGACCATGCTGGCAATGGAGATGACCGGGGCTTCATATCGCGCGCTCGAAAGCCCGAGGAGCGCGAGCGAATTTCGCAGCGGGTTTTGGCATTCCGTGAGATAGATCGCCGCGATGCCTCCGATGAGGGCAAGGGGCAGATTGACCATGATCAACACGGCCGCCCGCCATGACCCGTTGGATAATTGCAGAAGCAACAGCATGACCAGCGTGACGCCCGCGCCGGCGACATAGATCGTGCGCGCCGCGGACTGCCGGGCTTCGAATTGTCCGCCGTAGTGGACGGAATATCCCGCGCCCTGCACGATCGGATCGACGCGCCGGCGGACCGCGTCCACCGTGTCGCCCAGGTTGTAGCCCTCCACCACGTTGCAGGAGATCACGGCCTTGCGACGGGCGTTCTCGCGGGCGATGAGGTTCGAGGTCTGCTCCGGGCCGATGTCGGCGACTTCCGTCAGCCGCACGAGCGCGCCGTCCCGGCCGCGAAGTTGCAGGTCGCGCACGTGCGCAATGCTTTGTCGGTCTTCCGGCGCGAGGCGCACCACCAGGGCATAACGGCGAACCCCCTCATGCACCTCCGCGACCCGCTCGCCGTAAAGCGCCTGCTGCACCTGCGTCGCCGCGGACGCGGGGGTGAGGCCAACGGCGGCGAGGTCTTCCCGTCGATAGCGCAGCGGCAGGGACGAGATCATTACTTCGCGCGCGGCGTTCACATCGCGCACGCCGGGCAGCCGCTTCAATTCGCCCTCGACCTGCTGAGCCAATGATCGCAGCGTGCCGAGGTCATCGCCGTAGATGTTCATCGCGATCGCCGCGGGCGTGCCCGAAAGGATGTGCGAGAGCCGATGCTCGATCGGCTGGCCGACGCTGGTGACGATGGCGGGTACGTCCTTGAGAATGTCGTGAACCTGCCGCTTGACCGCGTCCTTGTCCGCGTCGGCCACGAGTACGACATCGATCTCCGAATCGCTGGGAGGCTGCGCATGCTCGTCTCGTTCGGCCCGACCCGTGCGGCGGGTGACGCGGCTCACGCCGGGAATCGCCGTGAGCCGCGATTCGATGCCGCGCGCCACGCGGTCGCTCTCGACCAGTGACGTGCCGGGCGGGTTCATCAGGAAGACGGTGAAGGTTCCTTCGTTGAAGGCGGGAAGAAAACTGGTCCCGAAGGAACTCGCCAGCCACAGGGACAATACGGTCGCCCCAGCCGCCGAACAGAGCACCCACTTGCGATGGTGAATGGCCATTCGCAGCGACGGTTCGTAGCGACGCTTTAGCCAGCGCACGAGGAACCCGTCGGCATGACTTTGGGCGGCGCCGTCGCCCCGCGCGCCCAACCGACCCAGCAGCAACCGGCACAGCGCCGGCGTCAGCGTCAGCGCGACGACGAGCGACGCCAGGATTGACACGATGTAGGTGATGCCCAGCGGGCGGAAGAAGCGACCCTCCAGGCCTTGCAGGAACAGGAGTGGGACGAAGACCATCACGATGATGATCGTGGCGAAGACAACCGCGCTGCGGATTTCGTTGCTGGCGTCGAAGATGACCTGCAGATCGGGCCTGCGCGATTCCCTCGGTCTTTGCCGGTTTTCGCGGAGGCGGCGGTAGACGTTTTCCACGTCGATGATCGCGTCATCGACCAGTTCGCCGATGGCGATGGCCAGTCCGCCCAGCGTCATGACATTGAGCGTCAGCCCCCACGCCCACAGCGCGAGCAGCGCGACGGCGATGGAAACGGGCAGCGCCGTCAGCGTGATGAGCGTCGTCCGCACGTTCAACAGGAACAGCACGAGGATGATCGCGACGATGATCGTCGCGTCGCGCAGTACATGCCGCACGTTCCGCACCGAGCGCTCGATGAAGTTCGCCTGTCGAAACACCTTGCGATTGATGACGATTCCGTCGGGCACGCTCTTTTCGATTTCGTCCAGCGCCCGATCTACTTCTTCCGTGAGCGCCAGCGTATTCGTGCCCGGCGACTTCTGAATCGTCAACACGACGGCCGACCGCCCCTGGTCGGCGGCCGTACCACGCTTGGGGGCCGGGCCGAGAACCACGTCGGCGACGTGGCCGATCAGCACGGGGCTGCCGTCGTGGTACTTGATGAGGGTGCCCTTGATGTCCTCGACGCTCCGGACGCGGGCCGTCTGCCGGATCGGCAATTCGCGCCGCTCGACGTTGGGCAGGTAGCCGGCGCGGGCGGTGCTGTGCGCCTGGCGCGCGGCATCGACGACATCCGCGAAGGTCAGTTCAAAGAGGTGCAGCCGGTCCTGGCGGACGTTGATCTGGTATTCGGGCAACTCGCCGCCGATGGCCACGACCTGCGAGATTCCGGGAACGGACAGCAGGCGCTGGCGCAGGTCGAACTCCGCGTAAGCCCTCAGGTGCAGGTCGCTGACACGGCCATCCGGCGAGAACAGCGCCAGTAACATGATCTCGCCGGTGATCGACGTGATCGGCGTGATCTCGGCATGGGCGTCGGCGGGCAGGGCTTCGCGCACGGCCGCCAGTCTTTCCGTGACAAGTTGCCGTGCCCGGTAGATGTCCGTGCCCCAGTCGAATTCCACCCACACCAGCGACAGTCCGCCGGTGCTGCCGCTGCGAACGCGACGGACGCCGGGCAATCCGTTGACCGACGTCTCAATCGGAAACGTGATATATTGTTCCATCTCGTCGGCCGCGAACCCGCCGGCGTCCGTCATGATGACGACGGTCGGCGCGTTCAATTCCGGAAAGACATCGACCGGCATTTGCGGCAGCAGGTAGCCGACGAACGCGACCAGGAGGCCGCAGGTGAAGACGACGAGGCCGGAGTGTCTTAGCGAGAACGCAATCAGTCTTGCCAGCATCGACTCGACCCTTACTCGTTTCCGTCATGCCAGGTGCCGTCGGGATGGAAGTGGCCTCCCTTGGCGGCGCTCGTGGACGTGGCCAACATCAATTGGTAGATGCCATCGAGCACTACTTCGTCGCCTGCGCGCAAGCCGCTCTGCACGACGACCCACCGGCCGTCACTGACGCCCAGATCGGCGTCCATCCGAATGACCTTGTCGGGGTTCTTCGGATCGCGCCGAAAGAGAATCTTCTTCACGCCGTCCTGAATGACGGAGCCGACGGGGATTGCCGGCTCGTCGGCGCCGCTGGCCAGCGTTATCTCTAAGTGAGCCGTGACGCCGGGCCGCGCCCACGTACTGAGCGAGTCGGGCGCGACGTACAGATCGACTGTTCGTTGTCTCGGATCGGCCGAGATCCCGAGCGACAACCTGCCGAACATGGTGTCCTGGAGGTCAACGCTCCCGCCGCGCGGCGAGACAATCCGGGCTGATAGCCCCTCGCGCAGCCGGCCGAGATCGCTCTGCATTCCGTGCGCATGGAAGCGAATGCGTTCGGGCTGGACGGTCGTCAGCACCAGACTGGTCGCAGCGGCCCACGAGCCGTTCGTCAGCGCGAGCGACTCCACGTAGCCCCCGGCCGATGCAGTGACTTCGACGTGTTCGCGCACGCGCCAGAGCGGCCTCGCTTCCGCCGCATCACGGGTCGGATTCGCCAGATCGCTCTTGGGAATGTCCAGCAGCGTCGCCGCGGAATCCATGAACAGATCAAAGCGTGTTCGAGCCGCCTCAAGGCCCGACGAGGCCTCGACCCGTCTGATCGCCAGTTCCGCTTCCTTCTGCTTCGTCTCGGCGAGCTTCGTATTGGCCTCGGCCAGTGTCGCGCGGATGTCGGCCAACTCTCCCGCGCTGACGCTCCCAGTTTCGGCCCCTTTTTTCAGTCGCTCTGATTGCTCCGTGAGGACGCGAACCTGTTCCTGGATGCTGCGATGATGCTGCTCGTGGGCCTCCAGCAGCGGCGTCATCATCTCGACGCGCTTTTCCGCCTCGCGGATGTGCGCCTCGGTCTCCGCCAGTTTCCGCTGAAGATCGCGCCACGGCGGGGAATCGAGTCGGTAGAGGGGTGTGCCCGGCTCGACGCGTTGATACTGCCCGACCCGCAGTTCGACGCGTCCTGCGAGCATCGTGCGATACTCGCGCCGCGCATCCGGCCGGAATTCGAACCGACCCGGCACGCGCAGGGTCCGCGACACGGGCCGCGATTCAACTTTCGCAAAAGTGATCCCGAGGTTGCGCCGCACGGCATCGGGAACGTCGATGCGATTTGTGGGCGGCGGTTGACCGCGCGCGCCCGAAGAAGTTGATTGGTCCGAGGGCTCAACCTCGTCGTCGCGGCATCCGACGACCGGCACGATGAACGCGAACTGAATCATTGCGATGACACACAAATGCCTCATGGCAACACCTCCGCCGCTATCGACGCGGGCTGGATGGCTTCGTCTGTTTCCGGGTTGGCACTGGGTTGTTGGGACGGCACTGGGAGCAGCGCGTCATACGGGCAGCCCGCCACGCGCTCGATCTCAACGATGGCGGCGGCGTGATCGCGCAAGGCGTCGACGTAAGCGGCCCTTGCGTCCAGCAGCCCCTGCTGGGCCTGCACCACCAGCAAAAGCGTCGTTCGTCCCGCGCGATAGGCGTCTTCGCCAAGTGCCAGCACGCGCTCCCGGAGCGGAATGATCTCGTCGCGATATAGCCGGGCATTGCCTGCGGCCGTCTTTAGTCGCGGGCAGGCGACGTGCGCTTCCTGGAACACGTCGAGCTCGATGGCTTGCACCAGTTTCTCAGCCTGCCGCCGGACGTACTCTGCCTTCGCAATTTGTGCCTGATTCTGCTCAAATATCGGCAGATCGATGCCCAGGCTCGGCCCCACGACCCATTCGTTGGACGGGAAACCGCCGTTCTGCGGCACGAGACTCGCGGTCGACGACAACCCATCCGACGGGACTTCGGCACTGCCTTCCAACCCGATGCCGCCGCGGCCGCGGCTCTTGTCCCATTGTGCGTTTCGTTCCGCCGACACGCCCAGTTCCAGGAACTTCACCACGCGCGAATGTTCGTAATCCACGCGGGCCGATGCCGCCTTGACGGCCAGAAGCGAGGCCTTCAGGTCGAGGCGACCCTCGCAAGCACGCTGAAACAGATCGTCCGGAGACGGCAGGAATTCGGACAGTTCGGGAAGAGCGTCAACAAGTACCAAGCGGTCGGGAGACATCCGGGCCCCGAGCAGTCTCACAAGCGACGATCGTGCCTCCACGACGTCAAACGATGCGTTCCTCGCGCGCAGGACCGCTTCGGCATGTTGTGCCCGCGCCAGATTGACATCGATGGCATTGCCCGCGCCCGCGTCCCGACGGCCGATGGCGAGTTCGACCAGTCGCGCCGTCAGCCCCGTGTTGTCCTGCGCCAATTGCGCGACGCGTTCCGCGCCAAGAACGCGGTAGTACGCGAGGCGCGCGCGGAGCGCCGACAGGCTGGCCTCCCGCGCGGCCTCCAGAATGACGCGGTCCAAGTCGCGCTGCGCCGCCTTCCGGCGAAATGGAATCTGCCACAGTTCCGCGATGTTCTGCGCCAGGCCGAATTGAAGGTTTGAGATGCCGCCGCCATCCGGCCAGCGCGGCGCGAAGGACAGGGTCGGGTTCGACAGCAACCCCGACTGGACGAACTCCGCCCGCGCGACGCCAACTTTCAATAGTTCCGTCGCCAGTCGAGGATTGTTGAGCAGGCACATCTGCACCGCGTCACGAATGGTGAGGCCGTCGCGCAACAGATCGGCGACCCGTCCGGCGACGATCGCTTCGTCGTCGGGCTGATGGATGCCGGCCTCGCCGACAGCGGCCTCAACATGCTGTGCGGCTCGTTCGAAGTCCGACTTGGGATCGAGACTAGCGCAGCCGCAGACAGCAACCAGGACCGACGGCAGAACACCTGTGCAATGCTTGATTCTCATCAGCCGGCCATCCCCTGGAACTTCGATTCGCCCGGCAAGGCGCAAATAGAATCGACCGGGCGCGGAATTTCCGCGTCCGGTTCAAACGAAGTCGGGCTGGCTGCTCAAATCAGAAGGGGAAAATCCGCATCGAAAACGCCTGGCGGCGGAGACCGAGCGCCGAGCGCAAGAATGCGACGGGATAGCGGTGATTCAATCGCGACCCAATCCAAAGCGACCGGCGCAATCGCCGCATCGAGTACGAGTGCCTTCAAGGGCGAAACACTCGACAGGGGCGTCACCAGAACCGCGACGACGACCGGCTGATCCTCGCTCTCATGATCGCGGTGCGGCGTCGTCTCGCCGTCGTGGAGGTGAAGCGGCCCGAGCGCAAGGCTGCCCAGCGGCTCCCAGGTTAGAAGAATACCGGCCAGCACCAGCATGCGAACGATTCGATTCATCACTCCCATGATAATAATCGGCCTTGCCGGATGATTCCATTCGCCAACCCACCGCTACATCCTGACGGCCGATCCTCGCTCTCGGTACCCACTTGCCGGCGCATGATCGGACCTTGTATCAGTCAAGGCCCCCCCCGCTCAAACCGCCTTGGCAAGGTCAAAAACCGCGGGCTGCGGCCGGGAAAAGTTCAACTGGTGTCCAGTCGCCCCGATCGTGAGCCGCCGCGGGGCCGCTCTGCTGCGGTCTCCCGCATCGTGCCGTTCCCGACGGTCCGCGCGCGTTGCCGTCCGCCGTGGAGCGTCACCGGCTGCCCGCCGGCGGCCTCACGGGAATGCGGACCTTACCACTTCTCGCAGATGCTTTTGGCCTGAAGGAAATGCAGCAGGTAGTCCCGCCCGCCGGCCTTGCTGTCGGTGCCGGACAGGTTGAATCCGCCGAACGGCTGCACGTCGAAAATCGCCCCCGTGCTTCTCCGGTTCGAGTAATGCCTGGCGAACTTGAAGTCGTGGCGACAGTCGTATGACCGCGGGTGAACCTCCGGACCGCGGTGCGGGACAGGACGGAGCTTCATGCTCGGTTCCTGCGGAATAATCGAACGAGCCACGATCGCTTGGGCGGGACTGCCTCGGCCGGTTCCGGGGTCGGGCCGTCATCCCGTTGACGAATGCCTCGCTTCAATGCGTCCATAGACGCCCGATACATCATCTCTTGAACGCGAGATCCGAATCTCATCCGCACATGCTCCAACGCCCCGTCCAGTCCACACGCCTCGTCGACTCGTCGGAGGAAAACGTTGAAATAGCTGGAGGCGGCCCCTTTCAATCCTACCAACGAGACTTCGACGACGTCGACATCCGTATTGAGCGCGTCCACGACGGCATTGGCGAGGGCGATGGCGCTGTTGACCGCGGACCCCTCAGAATCCAGATAGTCAGTAGCCAGCAGGGTTTGCTTCCGGTCAGTCGCGTCCAATTGTGACAACTCCCTGTCCTAGTTGGCTGGTCGGCAGCGTAAAAAATACCGCCGTACCGCCGAAACGGAACGGCATTGTATTGTAGCGCAACGGTTGTCTAGGGACGACTTGCGCGGAGGAGCGTTCGGCGACGATCGCGAGACGCCCGTTGAGTTGCGAGACGATCGCTCGCAGGTTGGAAAGGCCAAGACCAGCGTTATTGATTCGGGATTGAGCGGTGTATTGACCTTCGAGAACCCGCCGGAGACAGTTCGAATCGTCAGTGTCCGCATACCTTGTACTCAGAGTTGAACGAATGCCCTTTCCGCGATCGACGATGGCAACGCGCACCTCTTGCGCTCCCGCCATGTATCTTGCCGACAGAAATCCTCCCACCACAGAGGCGGCGTGGTCTTGAATGTTCTGCACCACTTCATTGACGCAGATGCGTAAGTATTCCTGCAAGTCGTCCGACAGACTGGTCTCGCGCTGAATCAGCGCGATCACTGGGTCAGCATCCCTGAACGACGCCTTTTTGAATTGCTGAAGGGGCAGTACGTTGTGGGCGGGGTTCCACGGCACCGCGAGTACCTCACCCGATTCGAGGAGATTTCGCAGACCACTGTACGTGCAGTATTCCAGCAGCCGTCGCGGTCCGCGAGGCCATTGAACCCTGATTCGCCGACCGACGTGCTTCTGTTCAGCAATTACCGCAGCCAGGCAAGCAACCGCGTCGGGGCCCAAATACTGACACCTTTCAAGGTCGATTTGAACTTGATGAATCGGCTCGCGCCGGAAAGCGTGCTGAAGACGTTCCAAGAACGCCCCCACCGAGGAGAGGTCGTCGTTGACGTTGAAATCAATCTTGCAAACGTCCATGCTTACGGCAACTCAGACTCCATCGGACTTCGTCGTTTGGGACGAGTCTTAAGCTGTCGGAGGCTACTGTGTCACAGTCGCTCGCAGATGCTCTTGCCCTGAAGGAAGTGCAGCAGGTAATCCCGCCCGCCGGCCTTGCTGTCGGTCCCCGACAGGTTGAACCCGCCGAACGGCTGCACGTCCACCAGGGCCCCCGTGCACTTGCGGTTCAGGTACAGGTTGCCGACGTGGAACTCGTGCCGCGCCCGCTCCAGCCGGGCGCGGTCGGCGGAATAGAGGGCCCCCGTCAGCCCGTACTCGCTGTCGTTGGCGATGGCCAGCGCCTCGTCGAAGCCGCGGGCCTTCATCACCGCCAGCACGGGGCCGAAGATCTCCTCCCGCGCGATCCGCGCCGTCGGCTTCACGTCGGCGAAGATCATCGGCGGGATGTAGTAACCGCCCGGCGGCGCCTTCAGGTCGGCCAGCGCCGCGCGGCCCTCCTTGCGGCCAACGGCGATGTAGTCGTTGATCTTGCGGTAGGCGCCCTCGTCAATCACCGCGCCCATGCCGAAATCCTGCCCAGACGCCGGATTGCCGATCGTGATTTCCCGCGCCTGCCGCACGACGCGTTCCAGCAGGGCGTCGTACACCTTCTCGTGCGCCACGAGCCGCGAACAGGCCGAACACTTCTGCCCCTGGAAGCCGAACGCCGAAACGACCACGCCCTCGGCCGCCGCGTCCAGGTCGCGCACCGTCTCATCGACGATGATGCAGTCCTTGCCGCCCATCTCCAGCACCGTCCGCTTCAGCCAGCGCTGGCCGGGATGGACGCGGGCCGCCCGCTCGAAAATCCGCAGCCCCACGTCGCGCGAGCCCGTGAACGCGATGAACCGCGTCTGCGGATGATCCACCAGCCGGTCGCCCACCTCCGCGCCCGGACCCGGGCAGAAGTTCAGCACGCCCGGCGGCAGCCCGGCCTCCTCCATCGCCTCGACGAACTTCGCCGCGATCACCGGCGACGCGCTGGCCGGCTTCAGCACCACCGTGTTCCCGCACACGATCGCCGCCGACGTCATGCCGACGCAGATCGCCAGCGGAAAGTTCCACGGCGGAATGACGACCCCGGCTCCCAGCGGGATGTAACGGACCTCGTTCTCCTCGCCCGGAAACGGCGTCGTCGGCTGCGGACCGCCGAGCCGCACCATCTGCCGCGCGTAGAACTCCAGGAAGTCGATGGCCTCCGCCGCGTCCGCATACGCCTCGGCCCAGGGCTTGCTCTCCTCGAAACACATCCACGCGGCGAACTCGTAGATCCGCCGCCGCAGGATCGCCGCCGCCTTGACCAGGTATCCTGCCCGGACCTCCGGCGGCACGCGCGACCAGGTTGCGAAGGCGTCGGTCGCGGCGGCGAGCGCCTGCTCGGCCTCCGCCGCGCCGGCGCTGGCCACCAGCCCAACGGTCTCGTCGGTCTTTCCCGGGTTCAGCGAGCGAATCGTCCGCCCGGTCTCGACGCTCCGCCCGCCGATCCGCAGCGGATACGTCCGGCCCAGCGCACCCCGTACCTGCTCCAGGGCCGCCCGCATCGCCTCCCGCGGCCCGGACTGCGTGAAATCGACGTACGGCTCGTTGGCAAACGGCGTAAACACGGCCGACTCCATCCCGCGCGAAAACGTCCCTGAAACTTTAGACAGGGACTCTCCTTGCGGAAAGTATCGGCATGGCGGGCCGGTTCGATCGCGCAAAGATCACCGCTCCCGTCCGCCCCCGCCGGATCACCCCGACACCAGCGCCGCCGCGAGCGCCGCCGCGTCGGCCGACGTAACGAGCCCATCACGGTCGAGGTCAGCCGCGCAGCGCTCCTCGGCCGTCGCCGCCGGCGGGTCGAACGCGACGGCCGCGTACGCCTGGATGTCCTCCCCATTGACCCGACCGTCGCCGTTCAGGTCGCCGTCGCGGGCGCAGTCTAGGTTCGCGAAATAAAAGGTGAAGGGGTCCGACTCGGCGTACCCGGTACTGCCCGTATCCACCAGTTTGAACGTCGCCCGCCATAGCGTCCTCGCCGGGTCGTAAGCCGGGTCGTCCGCGTCGATCAGCCAGATCACGTGGTTGTGCAGCGTCGCGCCGCCCAGGAGCGTCTGCTGTCCGGGCTGGTCGAGCACGTTGAAGGAGGTGTCGACGGCCTTGAACGCCGGATCGACGGCCACCACCTCCAATCGAATCTGCGCGCCGGCCTGGAGGATGAACCAGTCGCTCTGGGGCTCGCTGGTCACCAGGTGGTCGAAGCCCGGTTCGACATCCGACCAGCCGTTGAACGGCGACTTGGGGTCGGTCGGCGGAAGAACGACGATGTTGAGGTCGGGAATGAACCCGCCGATCTTCAACTGCCCGGCGGCGGTCCGGCCGACGATCACGTCTCCCTCATGCTGTGCCGACGCGACGGAGGCCGACCATGCGAACGCCGCCGCGCCTGCGGCGACGATGAACCTGCGAATCCCAGACATCCTTTTCCTCCTCCGCCTGACTCGGCGAAATGTCCGCGCCGGGCGCCCTCACCACCCGGCGGCCGGATCGTACTTGTTGCGCGTCCAGGCGATCCGCGGAAACTGCGTGTTTGCCCGGTCGATCTGGTACGTCGCTTCAAACTTCATCGCCTCGACGTGTCCGTCGATCAGGCCGTAGTTCGCCCGCCCGGAGTGCCGTTCCAGTTGCACTTCGCGAGTCGCCAGCGTCCGCGGGTTGGCGAACCACGTCTCGGGATGAACGTGGTCGGCCGCGGCGTAGTTTCCGTCCTCGGCCAGTTCGACCCAGAAGATTGTCGTCGCCGGCCGCGGGATCCGCGTCGCCACCACGTATTCCTCCCGGCCGACCACGCTGCCGGTCGTGTAGTAATTCGTGGCGTAACTCAGTTGCCGCAGCCGGTCCGTCCCGGGAAGCGGCTCCGTCCAGTGCCGGCTCTGGTCGGTCGGACAGCGCGTCACCGCAGCGCTGCCGATCTCGGCCGCCGCCACGTTGATCCACGCGGTCGTCTCGTCCGACAGTCCGCCGTGCGCGAAGCCGACGGTCGGGAACCGGCCGTCGTTCGCGTCGACGTACATCTGCATCGCCTGTCCGAGCGAATACAGCCGGCTGAGGCACACCGTGGCCCGCGCCGTCTGCCGCGCGCGAGAGAGCGCGGGCAGGACGATGCCGACCAGCAGCGCGATGACCGCGACGGCGACCAGCAGTTCCACGAGGGTAAACCCCGAACGCGCCCGAAACGCGGCAGGAGTACGGCCGCGTAAACACTCTTTCATGACGACGCTTTCTTCTTGAGCAACGTGTCGACAGCGACGGCACTGCGTTCTGAACCGTCTGCCGATGCGAACTGAAAACCGTCGCATTCGACGAGCCGTTCGACCGACGATGAAGTCACGACCCAATGCGCCCCGCTGCGCGGCCTGACCGCGCGCGGAACGCCGGGGAGGATTTCGCTCGAATCGTTCAGGCGGCGGGCGGGGCGCGGGGAGCGCCGGGAACATGTCGCGGGGCGAGCGCCGGCGGGTCAATCGGGTACAGTTCGGCCGCGATGGAGGAGCCGGCGTCAGGCGACAGGGCCGGCGGCCCGCTGACGAGGGCCGCCCGTCCGGTCGTCAGTAGAAAGCAGGTGGGACACCCGCGGCCGGCCTCCGACGGGCCGGCGCAGTCATGTTCGTGAGGGGACAGCAGCGCGCCGCTGAACGAGACGACGAAAAGAAAGGCAATCGTCAGGGCCGTAAAACGGCTGCGCACGGGGGTGCCTCGAATGCTACATCCATAACTTAATGCGTACGCCCCGGGCTGTCAAGCCGACGCCGGGTAGCCGTCGCCGACCCGACGGGTTTCGTCGCGGCCCGAGACGGCGACGGATCAGGCTCTTCCCGCCGTCCCGACCTATCATGCGCCCTTGCAACGCGCGGGTCCTTGAGAAGCGCCATGATTTCCCGGCACGTCCTTGTCATTCCCGCCGGCGCGGCTGACGAGCCGCTCGAACCGCTCGACGGCCGCACGCCCCTGGAAGCCGCCCTCACGCCCGCGATGGACGAGATCGTCCGTCTCGGCCGCCAGGGTACGGTCCGCACCGTTCCCCCCGGCTTCGCGCCGTCGCGCGACGTGGCGACGCTCACGCTGGCGGGCTACGACGTCCGCCGCGCCTACAGCGGCTACGCCGGACTGGAAGCGCTCGGCCTGCGCATCCCGATCGGACCCGGCGAGGTCGCCTTCCGCGCCAACCTCGTGACGATCGACGAGGGCCGCCTGCACGACGCCACCGCCGGCCGGATCGACACCGACGACGCCCGGACGCTGTTTGACGCCCTGAACGCCGCGCTGTCTCCGCGCGGCGTGTGCTTCCATACCGGGCTTTCGTACCGCGGTCTGATGGTGACCGCCCACGACTGGGCCGCCGGCGTCTCCTGTACACCGGCGCACGACATGGTCGGCGAGCGGCTCGACCGCCACTGGCCCGGCGGCCGCGGCGCGGGCGAATTGCAGTCTCTGATGCTCGCGGCACACGAACTGCTGCGCGACCATCCGGTCAACCGCCGCCGCGCCGAACGCGGCGCGCCGCCCGCCAACGGCGTCTGGCTGTGGGGTCAGGGCGTCCTGCCGCGGGTACGGCGCTTCCGCGAGCGCTTCGGCAAGCGGACCGCGGCCCTGGGCGACGTACCCCTCTTCCGCGGCGTGGCTTTTCTTCTGGGCTGGCGGGTCGTCGAGGCCCCGGGCGCGATCGGTTCCGCCGACGCCGACGACGCCCCGACGGCCCGCGCGGCGCTGGCCGCCCTGGACGAGGCGGACCTGGTCGTCGTGCACGTCGAAGAGCCGGCCGATGCCGCCTACGCCGGGGACCTGGCCGCCAAGACGCGGGCCCTCGAACGGATCGACCGGCACGTGGTCGGGCCGCTGCTGGAACGCCTGCGCCGGGAAGAACGCTGGAGTCTGCTTGTCGCGCCGGACATCGCCATCCACGCCATCCGCCGCGCCCACGCCGCGCAGCCCGTGCCCTTCTGCGTCGCCGGGTCCGGGCCGTTCCACGGCCCGATCGCGCAATCGTCCTTCGGCGAATCGGCCGCCCAGCGCAGCGACCTCCATGTCGAACATGGCTGGGAACTGATGGAGTATTTCCTGCGGACGTGAACCGCGGTAACTCCGTCGTTTACACGCCGGTTTCGAATGACCCGGCGCGCACTGCGCGGCGCGGACCGTCGGCGTCTGGAACGTCCCTCCTCCGCACCATCCGCCGCAGCCCCGCGAGGTTTACCCGGTCGTAATCGCGCCCGCGCGGGTCCGTGCCCTTGGGCGTCTCGAGGATCATCGGCCGGTCGGTCAGCCGCGGGTCGTTGACGATCCGCCGGAAAGCCCCGCGCCCGACGTGTCCCTTGCCGACGTGCGTGTGCCGGTCGCGCCGCGAGCCGAACGGCCGCAGCGAGTCGTTCAGGTGCAGACACACGAGCCGCGACAGCCCCACGGCGCGGTCGAGCGCATCAAACGTCGCCGCGTACGAGGCGTCGTCGTCGAATCGGTAGCCTGCGGCCAGGGCGTGACAGGTGTCGAAGCAGACCCCCAGCCCCGACTCTCTCCCGCATCGCTCGATGATCTCCGCCAGGTGTTCAAACCGGTGGCCAAGGCACGTCCCCTGCCCGGCGGTGATCTCCAGCGCCGGCCGCGCCCGCCCGTCGCCGAACCGGTCGACGATCTCGCGCAGCGCGTCGGCCGCGCGCCGGCAGCCGGCCGCCTCGCCCGCGCCGAGGTGCGCGCCGGGGTGGACGACCAGCCAGTCGATGCCGAGTGCCTCGCACCTCCGTAACTCGTCGAGCAGGGCCGCGACGCTCCGCCTGCGGACCGCTCCGCCCGCAGAAGCAAGATTGATCAGATAGGTCGCGTGGGCCACGACCGGCCCGATGCCGCTGCCTTCGCGGGCCGCGCGCCATTGCTCGAGCGCTTCCGACCCGATCGGCGCGGCCCGCCATTGCCGCTGGTTCTTGACGAACACTTGCAGGCAGTCACAGCCCGCCTCGACCGCCCGCTCGAACGCCCGGTACAGCCCGCCGGCAATCGACAGGTGCGCGCCGAAGCGCGGCTGATGCGCGGCGCAGGAAACGACGGGATCGACACGAGTGTCGGCGGTCAAGCGGTTGTGCGGCCGGTCAATCACGGGATCAGGCGATCGACCATCTTCTCGACGTCGCGGCCGTCCACGATGCCGTCCTCGTTCACGTCTGCCCCGCAGCGGTCCTCGGCCGACAGCGTCGAGGCGAGCAGGGCCGCGACAAACGGCGGCACGTCGTCGGGCGTCACCGCGTCGTCGGCGTCGAGGTCGCCGGGAACGCACGGCAGCGGCGTCCGCCACGCGCCGCGCCCGTAGGTGCCGGCGGTGAGCGAATTGTTCATCCGGTCGATCGCCAGGTCGCCGATGTTCACGTTCGGCAGGTTCAATGAGTCCTTGATCCAGGTCGCGCCGCCGTTGTACGAGGCGTAGACCGCCACGCCCGTCCCCACGAACAGCCGCGGCGGATCGGTCCGCCAATCGACCGCCAGCGCCCGGGCCGACAACCCGCCCGGCAGCCCCAACCCGCGGGCGGTCCAGTTCACTCCGTAGTCAGTCGTCTCGTACACGCGACCGCCCGACGTGGCGAATAGCGACAGAAAGGCGTGGCCGGCGTCGGCCGGGTCGATCACGATGTCGGCCACGGACGAGACGTTTCCGATGATGGTCCGGTCCTCCCACGTGGCGGCGTCGGTCGTCACGTGGATGATGCCGGTCGTGCTGCCGACATAGATCACGTTCGAGTCGCCGCGGGCCACCGCGATGGCGTTCAGCACGCCCGACCCCGCCAGGTTGCCGCTCAGCGCGGTCCACGTCACCGTCCCCGCGCGCGCGTTGAGCGTCCGCCACACGCGGTTCGTCCCGCCCAGCAGGATGCGCGGATCGTTCGGATCCATCACCAGCGGCGCGATGAATCCGGCCGGGTCGACGCCCGACCACGGGCCCGTGATGGTCGCGTTGTACCCGCCGTTGAAGAACCGGAAGATCGCCAGCCGGACGTAGGTCGTATAGGTCCACGCCGGGTCCTCGTAGTCGTACGCCAGAAACCCGCCGTCGCCTCCGATGATCTGGGGCCAGGCGAGCACGTCGGCGAACCGGCCGTGCGTGCCGTTGTCCTGCGTGCCGCCCATCAGCCGGTGCGGGTCGGTCGGGTGCAGGGCGATCTGGTAGTTCTGCGTGACGGCCAGCGTGGCGTTGCAGTTGATCCAGTAGGCGCCGGGGTCCGGCGACTTCCAGACGCCGCCGTCGTTGCCCACCCAGATCGTCCCGTCCGGCCCGAACGCCATGCAGTGCTGGTCCGGGTGCACCTGCCCGCCGAATTTGCTGATCGTGATGTCGATCCACGAGTCCCCGCCGTCGGTCGTGCGGATCACACCCGCCGGCGCGTACGACGGAAAGACGCCGCCCGCATAGACCACGTTTTCGTCCGTCGGGTCGACGGCCACGAAGTGGTCGTACGAACCCTGCGGCGACGGGTAGTTGGGCGTGTTGGTCTTCTGGGTCCAGTTGGCGCCGCCGTCCGAGGTCTTGTAGAAGCCGAGCAGGCCGCCGTTGTTGATGTTCACGAAGCCGGCGTACAGGACCTGCGGATTTGACCGCGCAATGCCCATGTTGATGCGCCCGACGCTGGCTGCCGGCAGCCCGGTCGTCAGCGCCGTCCAGGTCTGGCCGTCATTGGTGGACTTGTAGAGGCCCACGTTTCGCCGGCCGCAGTAGAGGGTGGACGGATTGTTCGCGTCGATCACCAGGTCCGACACGTTGGACAGTTGCAGCGACGACCAGTTCGTGCCGCCGTCGATCGAGCGCGTCACGCCCGAGCGGCCCGAGACGTGAAGGATCGAGGGATTGGTCGGATGCACGACGATCCGCGAGACCGACGTACCGACCTGGGCGGTCGTGGCGATGCGCGTCCAGGTCGCCCCGCCGTCGGCGGAGCGGAACAGCCCGTCGCCCGACGCGCCGGTCGCGTACTCCCCCGTGCCGAGATAGACGATCTCCGGATCGCCCGGGTCGAGCGTCACCCAGCCGCTGTTGAGGTTCGAGAGCGTGTCGGTCAGCGGCGTCCAGTTCGCCCCGCCGTCGGTCGTCTTCCACAGTCCGCCCGACGCCGTCGCGGCATAGGCCACGTTCGGGTTCGTCGGATGAACCGCGATCGACGCCACGCGCCCGCTCGCGTCCGTGTCACCGCTCCAGAACTCATCCGTGATCGGCCGCGCGCCGAGAAACGTCCAGTCCAGCCGGCCGTCCGGAGCACCGCGAACGTCAAACGGCCAGTCGGGCACGGCCTCGCCGGCGCAGCGGAAATAGTCAAACGGTGCCGGGCCGGCCCTCGGCTTGCGGTCCGAACCGGCCGACGCGTCCGCCGCCGCCACGGCGAGAATCGCCAGTCCGCAGATAAGCGTCAAAAACCCGGTGCTTCGTTTCACGCGCGCCCTCGCGCCGGCTTGCGATCCCCTCTCCGCCCGCCGCCGTTCATTATCCCCGATTGCACCCGCCGACTCAACCCCCATGTCGCCGCATGGGCCTGAAGTCGCGCGCCGACGCTTCGCGTCTCGTGGTTAGGGTCGCGGCATCGGACTCAAGAATTGCTCGCGGATGCATGGCGTCTCGTGCCAGGAGTCGCGGCATCACGCGCCGGGACGCTCACTGACGCTTCGGGTCTCGTCCGGGAAAGTCCCGCAATCAGGCGCGAGCGACGCTTGCTGACCCGTTGCGTCTCGTTGAACGGTGGTCGCGCTTCGGCGGTTGATGGCGCGACGCCGCGCATTTTCAACACGAGACGCGCCGCGTGAGCAAGCGTCGGCGCGGCGCGGGGGAACGCTTGATTTTGCGAAGCATCTCGTCGGGGAGGCGGCAGGCCGCGACGCGATGCGATCAGGGCGCCGGCGGCAGCGCGTCGGCGATCTCCGCCGGCTCGGCGAACACCTTCCACTGCGCCGCGGGCAGCCCCTCTAACGCCCGGCGATATCGGGCCGCGTCCGCCGGCTCGCCCGTCGTGTCGCGGATCAGAATTCGCACCACCTGCGCGCGAAACTGCCGCGCCAACTCGCCGTAAATCTCCGGGTCCGCCTCTCCCGAGTCGCCGACGAGCACGAACCGCCGCCGCGGCACGCGCTCCAGCAGCGTTTGCAGCACGGCCCGCTTGTCGCCCGCCGGCGCGTCGAGGAACCGCGAAAGCCCGCCCGGAGTCCAGCGGAACTCGCGAAGGTGCATGCTCCCTCCCGGAAAACCCGCCCGGTCGAGAAACCCCGACAGCGGCTGGTACAGTTGCCACGGACTCGCCGAGACGTAGTGAAACACCGCCCCGTCCCGCGCCGCCCACCGTCGATAAACCTCGGCCATGCCCGGAACCGCCCGGAACGGCCGGAAGAACGTGCTGCGGATCATCTCGCGGCGGTCCCGCACGCCGGTGATGCGGATCGTATCGTCGATGTCCGACACGACCGAAAGCCCGTCGGGCGAAAGAAGATGAACCCGCCCCCCGGATGATCCGGATATCCCCGGCGCACCAGGCCCCCGCCCGGCGCGGGGATCGTCGTCGCCCGCGTCGGACTGCGCGTCCTCTTCCCGCCCGACCGCCCGATATACGATCACGCCTGCCTCCCGCGATTCCCGCGCCGCGGCCTCCGCCTCGGCACGGCTGATGACGATCGTCGCGCAAACCAGCCCGCCCGGCGCTGAGGGAGGCAGCACATACGTTTTCGGCCCGAGCCGGATCGCTACGGACTTGCCGCGCTCGTTGTCGTACAGGAACGGCCGCGCCCGCGCCGCGCACAGCGCGTCGGCCCGCGGGTCACGCTCCAGCCCGGCCTTGCGCCGCGCGAAGTGCCGGAACAGCGAGACGGCGGCCGCTCGCTCCTCGCGCTCAAAGACCCAGCCGCGAATCTCCAGTTCCCACCCGCGCCCGTCGGCCGTCGGCCAGCCCACCGACGGGAAAAACAGCACCTCCTCGTCCCGCGCCAGGCCCGATGCCTGCCCCGTCACGGCCAGCAACACCAGCCCGGCGAGAATCATGGGCATATTGTAAGTGGGAAAAGGGTGCTGCTTGTCCCCCTTGTCTTGGCACCACGAACATTTTCTCTGTTCTCCATTGCCATCTCGATCCACCTTTTCGCGGCGACCCCTTCGCTCGCACCCGCTCGCCGCCCCGCCCCTTGCGGGCTCCGTGCCCCGGATAAAAAGCCCGGCCGAGCGCTTGCCGCGCCGGAACGCGGCGATCGAGGGATCGACGACATTCTTTGCTTTTTTTCTTGACAGCCCGGTCCGGGGCGGGTATGGTCGGCCGGGTACACGCGAGGCGCACTCGGCACTCGGCACTCGGCACTCGGCACTCGGCACTCGGCACTCGGCACTCGGCACCCGGCACCCGGCACCCGGCACCCGGCACCCGGCACTCGGCACTCGGCACCCGGCACGCTGGTGCGCCCTTCGGCGGGAAGGATGGCGGCAGAACCATGCCCCGCATCGCCGCATTTCTCGGTGTTTTCCTGGCGCTCGGGTGGCTCTGCCCCCCCGCGGCGGGGGAGTCGGCGGGCGACGGGCGATCAAGATTTTTTCGCTCGTAATGTCTTGTCGCGAGGGACGTTGGCGGAATCTTCAAAAAAATGCGAAAAAAGGGTGTAAGGTCGGGCGAGTTTTCCGGTCTACAGGGCCGGTGCGGGAGGCGGCGGATGCGATTTGAGACCCCGGCTTGCGTGTCGGCCCTGCTGGCGGCGCTGGCGTGGTGCGCCCCGGCAGCGGGGCAGTTGGCGGGCGATCCGCCGCCGAACGGCCTCGCGGCCTCGGCGGGCTTCGACGACCTGCTCTTCCGCCAAATTCCCGATCGGCTTAATGGGGCTGTTTCGGACTCTGCGTGGATACGCAACCACACGGGACA
>Ga0187893_10000290_pt1 | contig 129842 bp, 98 predicted proteins | sample MA1701074metaG_FD_139574 | JGI IMG/M metagenome (GOLD analysis project Ga0187893, IMG submission 139574) | White microbial mat communities from a basaltic lava cave in the Kipuka Kanohina Cave System on the Island of Hawaii, USA - MA170107-4 metaG ...
ACGTCGTTGGTGGGGATCGGGAAGTTGGACTGCACCTGGGCGATGGCCTTGACGATCGAGCCCGGCAGGTTCTTGAACTTGTTCACCACCGCGGCCACGTCCGGACCTTCCGGCTGCGGCGAGCTGTCCGGCGGGTTGAACGGCGCGAAGACGTCGCCCGCGCGGCGGGTCGCGATGGAGACGGGGAAGGACACGGCTTGGCACGTACCCTCCGCGCCCTTGCAAAGGGCGGCAAAGACTTCCACGTCGTAGCGTGAACTGGGGACGATCTCGGACCCCAGGACATGGACAATCCCCTCGCTGCCCCAATCGTGGTAGTACGCAGTACACTGCAGCCGCGCGGCGCTGTAGTTGCCCAAGCCCGGGCTGTCGCGGGATTCGAGATAAGTGAACGGCGGACCGACCCAACGGGCGCAGCCGTTCATTTCTCCGGGGGCCGCGCAGCCGATGCCCGCGGGACACGTGCCGCTTCCGGGGCAATCCGCGCCGCTTTGGCAATAGTAGCCTGAGTACGGCCCGGGCCCGGTGCACATGTTGTTGAGCGTGGTGTCGAACGCCGTAAAGTTCGGTTGCGCTCGATTCGGCGGATTCGGCGGAATCGGGTGCTGCAAGTCGACGGCAGTCACGCGAATGGCGGTCTGGGGAGCGGCGGCGCCGGTCGCGACGGCCGGCGGCGCAGTGGAGAACGAAATGGCGCGGGTCTTCTCGGAGGGGTCCGGCACCGCGGCCGGCGGGGCTTCGCACTCGTCGGGAATGCCGTTCCCATTGGCGTCCCGGGACGTTGCCCACCAAACAAGGTCGATGCAGTCGTCCTCGCCATTCTTGTTGCAGTCCGTGCCGCAGAGCTGGATGAGGACATGGCCGTGCGGGACGGAAGGCGTGTCCGCGTTCGCAAACGAGCCGGCGGAAAGGAAGCCTGGGACACCGCCATGCACTTCGTCGGAGATCAACAGCGATACGTCCGGCGGGAGATTCACGGTCAGGTCGTTGAGATCGAAGACGGTGATGGTGTCGTCCGGACCGACGTGCCACAGCGTGGCTCGCTCACTGTCCGGCGAAAGTTCCATATACGAGTAACCACCCATCCAGTGGCCCACCTCGTGGGTTCCGGTGTCGCCGAGGCTCACGGCCCGCGAGTCGCGCATTCCGGGCAAAGGCGGCAGCTGCAGCGGAGCGCCCCACACCCCGTCGATGCGGCGATAGAGGACGCCGCGGTACAGGTCCGCCAACCCGGCGATGGAGGCGTTATGACCAACAGCGAAGTCACCCGTAGCATCATTGCTCGGGTCAGATGGGAAAGCGGTGATTGTTCCCAAGTAGGCCCCCGGCGTCATGGGTAGGTCGGTGCGTTCGAAGCCGCCGCCGGGCAGCGATTGCCACACGCACGGCGCTTGGGGACTGGAGTCCGTCGCCGACGCCCCGCCGATGTGTACGTCATCGATAAAGATGTTGTCGTGCGTAATGGTTAGAGCTTCACTGGGAAAGCCCGGGCCGTTGTCCGGCAAAAGCGACCAAGCGGAGGTCCAACCGCCCCCGTCGCTGGTCATGTCACAATAGACGGCATGACGTTCATCGCCTCCGTTCGGGCTGAGCCATCCGGAGAATCTGACCGTGTCAGAATTCAAACCATCACCGGCATCCGTAGCGAGAAACGCACCCGAGTTAAACCCCGGCGGCAGGGGCGGAACAACCGCCTCCCATGGACCCGCGCCGTTCCCGGTCCAAAACACGGGTTGTGGCATTGGATCCGGGCCCGGCAGGCAAGTTGAGGGAACGCACTCCGTGTTCGACGTGCAAGGATCGCCCGCGTTGGGGCCTCCGGCGCACACGCGACCGGGAGTATTCGCGGAGCCCCCAAAGAATACGTCCGCCATATCGACGCCAGCGTCGGACGCAAAGGCAGCACTTTCCGTGTTACCAAAGGGGTTGGGAAGGACTTCGATCTCCCAAGGCTGGCCAGCCTCTCTTGTCCAGACCACGGCCTTCCAGATGCCATCGCCGTCCTGCGCCCGGCCAACGGAAAGACCGATAGAATCTATGGGATCATTATCCCAGTCTCCCGTTATGGCAAAAACTTCGCTCGCCCCGCCGGGAAGCTCGGGCAAGGCGTCGAAGAAGAACTGCGGCGGAGCGGCCGACATTTCGCACAATCCGGCAGCCTCAATGCTTGCGCAAGTCTCATCCTTGAAGAACTGTTTCTGACCCCCGACGCAGTCCTGCGGGGCCGCATCGCTTACGCAAACCCCGCCGGGCGCCGCATGATCGCAACAGGCCCCGAAGTTGGGAGGCGGTGGAGGGTCGTTGAGAGGCTCAACACCGTGGGCCGCCCATTGCGCCTCTTCCAGCGTAAGCTTCTGGCCCTGGTCACATTCGCCCCCGGTCGGACAAATGCCGACATGAAAGTTCACGATGGTGGCCGGAAAATCGCTTCCCGATTCGACAATGAACCCGTCCCCGTCGTGATCGGCATCACCGGCGGGTACGCTATGGATCGTCATCCCCGGAGGAACCACATGGGACCAGTTTCCCGGGGAGGCCGGAGTTACCGAAAAGTCATCGGTCCGACTGCAATTCGGCGGGTCGAGAGTGGCCGTCGAGAGTCCCTGCGCACCCCCGACCTTGGTGAAGACAAGCTTCGCGGTGACGGGAAGCTGCGATGTAAACGTACCCCCGTCGGGAAATTCGTGATTCAGGGTCATGGTCCCGATTTGCTGGGGACAAACCTCCGACAGAAAGACTTCCACGTCGTACGTCGAGGGTCCGCCGCTACTGAAGTTAACGGTAATGGGGGCGGTACTTTCGAGGTGAAGGGCACGCATCTGAATGGGAATCGAATCCGAGCCGCCAGGCAGGACTGCTGCATCGGCGAGGCGTTCCACAATGGTATCGGCGCCCTTGCAGTCTAAGCTGCAGACGAGCGGCACACCCTTGAGCGTAATGATTCCCGTGAATGGATCGGAGCCTGGACCAAAGAACCCGGCGGGGATCGGCGTCGCGTCAGGGTCCCCCAAATCGACAAACGTGGCGCCGAAGTCGGGGGTGATGAACATGTCCGAGCCCGCGGGAACGTCGTCCGCCATGGCCTGCTTCGCGATGGAGGTACTCAGAATACCAATGAGTACGGTTATCACTCCATTGCATGAAACCTTGTAATATCGTTCCATCTCTCGATCTCCTGTCCGGGCCTGACGACCCCGATCGAACATGGCCGCCTGTAGCGCCCCCTTGAAGACGGTGCCCGCCTGCTTTCGGTGTCACCCACTAGTCTAGAGGAAACGCTGCACCTCCCCTATAGCAACTCGTGGTTCGGGGCCGGTTCTTACACGAAAAACTCGCGAATCCTCGATTTGGCAGGCCGCCGGGCCTCGTGGATTACTTCAGATAGGCCACCGCCGCGTCGGTTTCCCCGTCCATGGCGATGGTGAGTTTGCGGCCGTTACTGACAGCGGGGACATGCATGACGCGGATGTCGCGATCGAATTCCGCGTCCGCGGGAAGCAGTTTCCCCAGAACGTTCGACGATTGGTGAAAGAATGCCTGATTGAAGCGATTGCCCGGTTCGTCGGGATAAAGCGGTAGGTAATGAATGTTGGCCTCGACGAGGTCCTGGAAGAAGTGCGTGCCGAAGGAGACCTCCGGGCAGAAGCCGTCCTTGCGATGGGCGACTTCGATCAGCAAGCGGGTGCGGTTGATGTCCGCATAGCGCACGGGCACGCCCAGAGTGATGTCATTGCTTCCCCACCGCCCCGGGCCGACTAGGATAAAGGACTTCGGCGGCAGGGCGTGGTTGATCCGGCCGACCACGCGGGCGACTTCAAGCCGGCGCTCACGGGTGGGCAAATCGTCATAAGCGGCCGCGTCGATGTAGACCACGTACTCGATTCCTTCGATCAGTCCGGTCCGCACGAAGCGGTGGGCGTCGAAGATCACGTCGCGGTCGGGAATGTTCGCGGGCACCTTGACGGGGTCGGCCTCGGCGGCCTGCGACTGCGAACGGCATTGCAGGAGGTAGAACTTCTCCCCATCGGTGGCGAACTCGATGTCCACGGGAAGGCCGTAGGCCTCTTCGAGGGTGCTGAGGATCTCGCGAAGACGAGCGACGAACGGCGTCTCGCGGATGAGCTTGTCAAACGTGATGCAAAGGCCGGACGGCTCCTCGTCCACGCGCAGCCCAGTCGGCGCGAACAGATCGCCGTCGCGATAAACCGAGACGATCTTATCGAGCATGGGAAAGTCGAAGCCCCCGGCGAGCAGTTCGTCGAGGTGGATCGTCTGCAGGCGGTTCCTCTTCAAGTCGACTACGTCCATGGTGTGCTGCGCGCAGCGGCGGATGTCGTTGACGTTGGATTCGGGTCGCAGGGTCGGCGCGCCCAGCGCCACCATCCGCGGGTAGTCGGCCCCGCTGCGATCCACCGCCCGCGTCCCCAGACCCATGACCAATCGTCCCAGCCCGTCCTCGCGGCGGATGCGCGGCGACCAGCGATACTCATTCCGCGAGAAGGCCACCCCCGCGACCGTAGGCAGGAGATAATCGCCGTGCTGGACGCCGACCACCCTCTGAATGAGCACCGCCATTTCCTCGACATAGTCGATGAGGTTGTGTTCCCGGCGATAGAGGATCGGGTCGGGGGCCATGATGCTGGCATAGACTTCCGCGATCGCGCCGATCAGGGCGCGTAAGCGCTGCTCGGGCGTACCCTGGTTGCCTACGAACACGCTGGCGTACTTGCCGCAGAAGGCGGTGCCCAGGCGATCCTCGAGCAGGCTCGATGATCGCACGATCAGCGGATGGGTGCCTACTTGGTCGAGAATCTTTCGCAAGTCGTGGACGACTTTCAGCGGGAACTCGCCGTTGCGAAACACTCCGCGAATGAGCGGATACTCGCGGGTCACGTCCTCGATGGGCTTGTACTTCTGCGTCTGATACTCATCGAGCCGATTGAGGCGCAGGAATTCCTCCACGACGTCGCTGCGCAGGTAGTAGGAGTCCGGAATGGCCACGGGCAGATAGGTTTGCTTGTCCTGCTCGGCCGCGGCGAGAATGCGGTGCGCCAGGATCATTCCGCCCGCCTTGCCGCCGATGCGTCCGATGCCGCTGTCGCTGCCCAGCATCCGCCGTGTGATGTCGTCGAAGTCGCGGATTTGCAGATGGTTCTTGGCAATGCCGATGAACTCGAGCTGGTCGCTGACGAAGTGTCGCGTCAGGGCGACCCGCGTGCCCACGACCTCGGCCGGGGCGAGCCGCGTCTCCCCCAGGGGCAGCTTGCAAAAACGCTGGATCAGGTTGGCCAGCTCCCGGAAGGACACGTTCCCGCGGTTGGCCACGATCTCCAGATTGTGAACCTCCTCGCGCTTCATGGTGAGGTTCACGAGGTCGTCGATGTCCGCTAGAGAAAAATGCTTGGCGACGTGCTTGCGGGTGATTTCTTCGACGAGCGCCCGTTCGCGTTCGTCCCACCGATCGCGCTCGGCCTGGTTGGGGTCATCGCGAAGTTCGGCGGGTCGGCCGGTCTGGATGCCCGCCTGGTCGTGGATCTGATCGATCGTGGCGATCCCGCGGCGGTGCAGCTCCATGAGCAGTTCCCGCTGGATCCGCTCGGCGAGCGCCGGGCGGAGCTGGAGGTGCTCCTCCAGCCGGTCGAGTACCTGGGACGCCATTTGCGCATCGCCCACGGGGAAAACCCTTCCTCGCATCGCACCTGTGCCGCGAGGCGGACCATTGTCTGATTTGCTCGTACGCTCGCAAGCTGCCGCCGCGCACGGTCCGCCCTGCGTGACTATAATGAGCGTCTCTTCGATCGAGCTGGATGCGGCTGGACCGAGAATGTCGAACTCGACGACCACACCACATTGCGCCTCGCGGGGGGCAAACGCGACGATATCGCTGCCCGTGGTCAGCGCCGCGCCGCGCGTGCGCAAGTCGAAAACCAGCCGATGGCGAGCGTTATCGCTGGTAGTCGTCCATCTGCTCATCATCGGGCACGTGGTGCAGTGGCTCATCACCGGCCGTACGGTGTCGCCCGTCGAGCCTTCCGAAGCCATGTACGCCCTCAACGAGGGCCACGTCAACGCCGGGCTCATCTTCCTTGCCCTCGCTCTGCTGGCCACCTTGGTCTTTGGGCGATTCGTCTGCGGTTGGGGGTGCCACGTCGTGGCATATCAGGACCTATGCGCCTGGCTGCTCAAGAAGGCCGGAATCAAGCCCAAGCCGTTCCGTTCGCGACTGCTCGTGCTCGCGCCCCTGTCGCTGGCGTTCTACATGTTCTTTTGGCCGACGGTCTATCGCTGGTTCGCGGGCGCTCCCGCGCCGCCGCTCTCCAATCATTTGATGACCACGGAGTTCTGGAAGACATTCCCGGGACTTGGCGTCGCCGTCCTCACCGTGGCCGTCTGCGGGTTCGTCATCGTCTACTTCCTGGGCGCAAAAGGGTTCTGCACGTATGCGTGCCCCTACGGCGGGCTGTTCGGCGTGGCCGACAAAGTCGCCCCGGGGCGCATCCTGGTCACCGACGACTGCGAGCACTGCGGCCACTGCACTGCCACGTGTACCTCCAACGTGCGCGTCCATGAGGAGGTCGCCAAGTACGGGATGGTCGTCGACCCCGGCTGCATGAAGTGCATGGATTGCGTGAGCGTTTGCCCCAATGACGCGCTGTACTTTGGCTTCACGGCGCCGCCTTTTCTCAATCAAGGCACGAAGGCGCGAAGGCATGATGGGATCGGTACCGCGACCGTGAGGGAGCGGGCTGCGAAGTCGACGCCGTTCGACTTCACTCTGTCGGAGGAACTGCTCGTTGCCGCTGTCGGGCTAGGCTCCTTGCTCGCCTATCGCGGTTTGTACGGTCAGATCCCCCTGCTGCTGGCCATGGGGATGGCCGCCATCACCGGGTTCGTCGCCGTCAAGTGCCTGCACATGGTGCGCGGGGCCAACGTTCGACTGCAAAACTTGCAATTCAAACGCGGCGGTCGTGTGACCCGATCCGGTGTTGTGTTCGTCTGCCTAGCCGTCGTACTTTTCGCTTTCACGGCGCACAGCGCGGCCGTGCAGGCGAACTCGTGGAGCGGGCGGAGGTTGTTCGCGTCGCTCAACGTCGGCGACGAAGTGTGGATGCCCGGCAACCTCTGGTGGGACCGCGCCACGGCGCAGCAACGCTCGCGCGTGGATGACGCGATCGCCCGACTCTCCCGCGCGGATCGGTGGGGCTGGGTCAGCACGCCGGCCGTGCTCCAAGACATGATCTGGCTGCACCTCGCCAAGGGCGACCTCGGCGCCGCCGAGACCGCTGTCCTGCGGTTGATCGCGCTCACCCCCGATGAGCCCGAGCCGCACCGAGGCCTGGCGGGAATTCTCCGCAAGACGGGTCGGCTCGCCGATGCGGAGGCCACTTACCGCACAGCGCTGGAAAAGGACCCGCAGCACCTCCGTGCGCGACAGGATTTGGCGAGCTTGCTGGCATCGCAGGGGCGCCACGACGAGACCATCGAACAGCTTCGACTTATTGTGAGTCAGCAACCGCAGCAGCCGCCGACGGCGCGCTATCCGCTCGCCATGGCGCTCCTCGGCAGAGTGGGTCAGCCGACGCAAACTCCAAACGACCTTCCGGAAGCCGTCGAGCAACTGACACGGGTTGTCGTGGAGCGACCCACCTTCGCCGAAGCGCACTACAACCTCGGCGTGGCCGTGTTCATGACCGGCCGCCCGCGCGAAGCCCTTCCACACATTCAAGAGAGCATCCGCCTCAATCCTAACGACGCACAAGCGAAAGCCTTTCTCGAAGTGGTCCAGCGGGAAATCGAACGCGAGTAGCGGCCACTCTTCGCGCGCCAGGCGGCGCAACGATATCGAGCAATCGAACGTTGATCGTCACCGCTTGCCGTTCACGCGTCTCCGTGCGAGAATGCGAGGCGCAATCGAGGTATTCATGCGGAAGACTTGGACGGCACTAACCATTTTGCTTGCGTGGCTGCTGCCTTCCTGTTCGGGAGGGAGCTCAAGCCAACCGTGCGCCAGCGACGCAGATTGCCCGGAAAACACCGTGGGTTTCGAATACTGCGATGAATCCGGTTGCTACGGTTCACCCTATATCGCCGCGGGCGTGTGTGGAAGGGGGTTCTCCTTCGATGACGCCGGTGGGTTCGTAACTGGGGGTTTCTGCAAGGACTGTAGGACGGACGCCGACTGCATCGACGACGGAAAGTTGTGCAACGGGTTTCCGGTCTGCGGCCCATTTGGGTTTTGTGAACTGACCTATTTATGCTGCCCGGGGGAGTCGACGGCGCTCGGCGTCACCCATGATCCGCTTTGCCACGATTACGAGGCCCGTGCCTGCGACCCCGAAACCCGGCAGTGTTCGGCCAACGAGTGCGATGTGGATGTGGACTGCTCGGACGCTATCTTCTGTAACGGAGACGAAACCTGTTTCCACGGTCTGTGTTTCCCGCCCTATCCAATTACGAGGTATCGGTGCGCGGGAGACACGGGGCTGTGGGAATTGCACTCCCAGCTGTGCAACGAGGACACCGATGAATGCGAAACTGGAGACGAGTGTGCGGCCGACTCAGATTGCTCTGATGGGCTCTTCTGCAACGGCCCGGAGAGGTGCCAACTTGGTTTCTGTTTCCCCGCGTCTCTTGAACCCTGCGACTCGCTGATTTGCGACGACGCCGGATTGTGCCATGTGCCAAACTCGTGCAACGAGGAAACCGACCTCTGTGAGTAAACCACTCAGCAAGTCGCCAGTCTACCGCTCGAGGATTAACGAATACCGCAAATCCGGTACACTTCCCTCTTTCGCGGGCCCGTGTCATGACTCGAATCCGTCTCGCCGCCCTTGAGGATGCCGACGCCGTTGCCGTCATCTATGCGCCGATCGTGCGCGAGAGCGCCACGTCGTTCGAACTCGACCCGCCCGACGCGGGCGAGATGTGCCGCCGCTTAGCGGAAACGCTCAAGCGATTCCCCTGGCTGGTCTATGAGAACGAGCACGGCGTCGTGGGCTACGCCTACGCCGGGACGTTCCGCTCGCGCCCGGCGTATCAGTGGACCGTCGAGGTGTCGGTGTACATTCGCGAGGACAGCCGCGGTGCGGGCATCGGCAAAGCGCTCTACGAAGCTCTCTTCGACTGCTTGCGCCGGCAGGGCTATTGCAACGCCGTCGCCGGCATCGTTCTTCCCAACCCCGCCAGCCTGCGGCTGCACGAGCGCCTGGGCTTCCGCAAGGTCGGCGTGTTCCATCGCATGGGCTACAAGTTCGGCGCCTGGCACGACGTGGCTTGGTGGGAGCTGCCCTTAAGACCCGCTGCCGATCCGCCCTCCGCACCGGGTGTTCTGTCAGCGTCAATTCTGCGGGTCGTCCCCGACGGCGGTGGGGCGCGTTTCGAGGGCCCTGATGAACTCGTCTGACGTTGACGTCCAGCCAAGCAGCGTTCGAACGACCAGGAGCGACGCATGGTAGTTGCTCCTGCCCTCACCTTGGGGCTCGGCGGTGCAATCGGTAAGCAGCAAACAACGGTAGTCGCGGAACATCGCATCTCGAATGGTCGAGTCCACGCAAACGCTCGTCGTGCAGCCGGTCACCACCAGGTGCCTGATCCCCGTGCGTTTCAGGATCTTGTCCAGGTCCGTTTGATAGAAGCCGCTGTATCGGTTCTTGTAGATCACGACATCGCCCGCTTCCGGGGCGAGTTCTGGAAGAATGGCCGTGTTCCAAGTGTCGCGCACCAGGATTCGGCTCTGCGTGCCATCGGGCGCCGCGATGGCCTGTCCGACATTCAGACGATGATGTTTGATCCGGCTCGGAGAATCAGGCGGGCCTGCATCCGATAGATCGGGCTTATACGCCATTTTCAGATAGATGACCTTGATGCCCGCTTTCCGGGCCGCGGCGATGGCTCTTGCCGTGGGACCGACCGCTTTTTGAATCCCGGAGATGTCAATTCCGGCACGGTCAAACATGCCGCCCTTCGATCCGAAATCATTCTGCATATCGACGACAATCACGGCCGTCCGTGCTGTATCGATGCTCATCGGCTCAGGCTGGGCGGGGAGTGTGACACGCCGAGTCGCGCGAGGGTCCCCGACGCCGGCGCCTTGCCGTGATGACGCGCAACCCGAGGAGAGGGCCAAGAAAGCAAATAGCAGCCTGATCAGCGCAGCACGTCGGAGTGCGACCTGAGTTCGTTTCATGTTCCCCCTGTGCCTCATTTCTTGCCTTGCCCCGGAGCGTTTCATCGGCGCTGATTCTACCGAGTTTCGGGGCGTGAGAGGTCCAGCGGGGTGAGGGGGTTTCAAACTGTGAAAGGTGGACCTAACCATCGACAGGACAATGGTTTACGTTTCGCCTGCGGCGTTTCGCGAACTCGCCGAGGGAAAGCCCAGAACCACCGCGCGGAACCGCAACCCTTGTTGCTACATAGGTTTGGGCTTTGCCCTTTCGCCTTTTTCGTCAACCCTTCCCGGCCCGTCCAAACCGGCAACGTAGCCCGTGGGCTGTAGTGCGGGTACTATTGCGGCCCGGCTTGAGCCTGCATGGTCGGGCATCCTCTACCGCCATCGGCCGGACGGTCCGGCGGGCGGCGGAGTCCCACCGCTCTGGAGGGTTTCGCAACATGTCACGCACGCGGATTTCGTTGGCCTTCGGTCTTTCGATCGTATCCCTTTTCGCCGCCTCAGCGCGGCTCTATGCGAGCGCCCCGCCGCAGAAGATCACCAGCGTCGAAGGCATCACCGAATACCGCCTCGCCAACGGTCTGACCGTCTTGCTCTTTCCCGATCCCTCCAAGCCCACGGTCACAGTCAACGTGACCTATCTGGTCGGTTCCCGGCACGAGGGTTACGGCGAGACAGGCATGGCTCACCTGCTGGAGCACCTCGTCTTCAAAGGCACGCCCGACCACCCGCAGATCTGGAAGTCGTTGCAGGAGCACGGGGCGCAGTTCAACGGCTCCACCTGGCTGGACCGCACCAATTATTTCGAGACGCTGGCCGCCTCCGACGACAACCTCGACTTCGCCCTCAAGCTCGAGGCCGACCGCATGGTCAACAGCTTCATTGCCAAGAAGGACCTCGATTCCGAGATGACCGTGGTGCGCAACGAATTCGAGATGGGCGAGAACAACCCCCGCGGCGTGCTCTCCGAGCGGGTCATGTCCGCCGCCTATCTCTGGCACAACTACGGAAAGTCCACCATCGGCTCGCGCGAAGATATCGAGCGCGTGCCCATCGATCGCCTGCAAGCGTTCTACAAGAAGTTCTACCAGCCCGACAACGCCGTGCTCGTGGTGGCGGGCAAGTTCGACGAAACCAAGACGCTCGCTCGGGTCAACGAACTCTACGGGCGCATTCCTAAGCCCACTCGCGAGCTGGAAAAGACCTACACCGTCGAGCCCGCCCAGGACGGCGAGCGAGAAGTCGCCCTCCGCCGCGTGGGCGACGTGCAGGCCATCGATGTCGTGTATCACGTCTGCGCCGGAGCCCACGAGGACATGCCCGCCCTGGAAATCCTGACCGACGTCCTCACCGCCGACCAGACCGGACGGCTGTACAAGGCCCTCGTGCAAACCGAGCTCGCCACGCGAGTTTCCGCGTCGGCGCCGGTGCTCCACGAACCCGGCTACCTGGAAATCGACGCCGAAGTCCGCAAGGAAAAGCCGCTCGACAAGGTCCGCCAAGTGCTCCTCGAAGTCGTCGAGGGCCTCTCCAAAACCGAGATCACCGAAGCGGAGGTCGATCGGGCCAAGAACGCCTTCGCCCGCCGTTTCGACCTCATGCTCAATGACAGCGGGCGCGTGGGTATCCGGCTGTCCGAGTCCGCGGCCGCCGGCGATTGGCGGCTCATGTTCCTCCATCGCGATCGCATCAAGAAGGTGACGCCCGCCGACGTGAAGCGCGTGGCCGCCGCCTATCTGAAGTCCAGCAACCGGACGCTGGGCATGTTCAGTCCTTCCAAGGAGATCGATCGTACCATCGTCCCGCCCACGCCCGACCTGGTGGCGCTGCTCAAGGACTATCGCGGCAGCGAAGGACTCGCCCAGGGCGAGGAGTTCGAGGCCACGCCCGCCAACATCGAGTCTCGCACCCAGCGGACCAAGACCTCCGTGGGGATGAAGCTGGCTATGATTCCCAAGAAGACACGCGGCGAGCGCGTGAATGCCAACATCACGCTGCACTATGGCACGGAGGCGGCGCTCAAGGGAAAGACCGATGCGGCGTCGTTTGTTCCTTCGATGCTGACCATGGGCACGGCCAAGCACTCCCGCCGCGACATTCAGGACGCCTTCGACAAGCTCAAGGCCAACGTCCGCTTCTCCGAGGGCGGCGGTGGCGGCGGATTCGGACGCTTCGCCCGCGGCGGCGGAGGCGCGCCGGGCACGATCAACGTATCCATCGAGACCATCCGTCCGAATCTGATTCCCGTCCTCGAACTGGTGGCCGAGTGCCTTCGCGAATCCACCTTCCCGGAGGATGAGTTCGAAAAGCAGCGCAAGGAAACGCTCGCGGCCATCGAGCAGCAGCTATCCGAGCCCATGGCCCTTGCCCCCGTGGAGCTGCGCCGCAAGCTCACGCCGGTCTCGCGGGACGACATTCGCTACGTCCAGACCCCGCAGGAGCGCATCGACGCCGTCAAGGCCGTCAAGCTCGACGACGTCAAGGCCGTCTACAAGGACTTTGTCGGCCTGGGATATGCGGAGGCCGCGTTGGTCGGTGACTTCGATCCCAAGGAAGTGACCAGCCACCTCGACAATCTTTTCGTCGGCTTCAAGAGCACCAAGCCCTTCGAGCGCATCGCCATGCCCTTCCGCGAGGTGAAGCCCGAGACGGTGAGCATCAAGACGCCGGACAAGGCGAATGCCCTGTTCACGCTCGGGCTCAACCTGTCCATCAAGGACGACGACCCGGACTACCCGGCTCTATTCATGGCCAACTACATCACCGGCGGCAACTCCGGATCGCGTTTGCTCACTCGCATTCGTCAGAAAGAGGGTTTGTCCTACGGCGTCAGTTCCAACCTCCAGGCCAGCCCCCACGAACAATCGGGGACTTTTTTCATCGGCGGCATCTGCGCACCCGAGAACTCGCAGCGCGCCCTCGCCTGCGCCCGCGAAGAGCTCGAAAAGCTCATCAAGGACGGCCTCACCCAGCAGGAGCTCGACGACGCTCGAAAGGGCTATCTCGAGGACTTGAAGGTGCAGCTCTCCAACGACTCCGCGGTGGCCGGAATGCTCACCCGCAACCTCTACCTCGATCGGACCATGAAGTTCCTCGAGGACCGGGTCGCGAAAATCCGGGCGCTCAAGCCCGAGGAGATCGCCGCCGCCGCCCGCAAGCACCTCACCCCCGACAAGCTCGTCGTCGTCTGCGCCGGCGACCTGGACAAGAAACCGACCGGGTCCGAGCCGCGCCCGTGAGGAAGCGGACGGTCCGAGCCGGGAGCGCAAGCGACCGGTGATCCGAGCATGTAGCGTCGCCCCTCGTGGGTGGCGCGATCCGAGCCGCGCGCCGACAACGCCACCGACGTCGCCGAAGCTCCGTCACAGGGAGGTCAGGGCGAGGGGCTGGGTGGCGTGTTTGAGTGACTAATACACGCGTAGCTGTACCGTGTGCCACTGCTCTGCGAGCAGTGCTTCCGTTCGATCGAGTCGAGGTTGCCGGTAAGCCGCGTGCTTCGTCTTTGGACTTTTAGCTTTTGAACGTTTCGACTTTTTTGTGTTTCGTTTCGGCATTTCCTTCGCGTCGTCGCTTACTCCAAATAGCGCGCTCGCTCGAGTTCTTTTTTCCATAGCGCGCCCCGGGCGTTATAGGGGTAGAGAAAGGGCGGTGCGTGCCACTGCCGCGTCGGCAGTGCCCGGCCGCTCCGCGCCCCAGCGAGGCTGATTTTGTTTCACGTGAAACAACGATGCGCGACGAAACAAGCCCATTTGGCAGCTTCAATTGATCCGCCAGAGTAGAAAACGCTCTGCATCACGATGGTCAATGTGTACTTATCGGCCTGAATTCCTGGCGTCAACCTGTCTTGTGGGCGCGTCGATATTCATGGGTTCGGTCGCCGATCAAAAGGGGAGTCCCATGTCCGCCGTAGCCGCGCCGCCGCGTCCCTCAAAAACCGCGACCATCGCCGAGAAGAAGTCCCTGCCGGCCGATCCGCACCTTGATTTCAACCGCATCACCGACGAGCAGTTTCAGCTCGCGGCCGATCACATGAAGCTGGAGGGCGATATCCAGCTCCTTCTCCGCTCGCCGTATCGCGAGCTCGTGGTGCAGGTTCCGGTGCGAATGGACGACGGACACCTGGAGATGTTCCACGGCTACCGCGTGCAGTACAACGGCGTACGCGGCCCGTACAAGGGCGGCATTCGCTACCATCAGCACGTCGATCTCAACGAAGTCCGCTCCCTGGCGGCGCTCATGACCTGGAAGACGGCGATCGTCGAACTGCCGTTCGGCGGGGCCAAGGGCGGCGTGACCTGTGACCCCACGAAGATGAGCCGCAAGGAGCTGCAAGCCCTCACTCGCGGGTTCACCCAGAAGATCGACATGGCCCTGGGCGTGTATCGCGACATTTGCGCCCCCGACGCGGGCACCAACGCCCAGACCATGGCCTGGATCATGGATGAATACGGCAAGAAGCACGGGTACACGCCGGCGATCGTCACCGGCAAGCCGGTCAACCTCGGCGGCTCGCTGGGCCGCGAGGAGGCCACCGGCCGCGGCGTCACCATCATCACCCAAGAGGCCTGCAAGGCGTACGGCCTGGACATCAAGCGAGCGACCGTCGCCATCCAGGGCTTCGGCAACGTGGGCTCGTGGACGGCCGTGCTGATCCACGAGCTGGGCGCCAAGGTCGTGGCCGTCTCCGATGTCTTCGGCGGCATCTTCGATCCCAAGGGCCTGGACATCCCCAAGGTCGTCGAGCACTGCAAGGCCACCGGCGGACTCGCCGGCTTCAAGGGCGCGAAAGCCATCAACAACGAAGAGCTGCTCGCCCTGGAGGTCGACGTGCTCATCCCCGCGGCGCTGGGCGGCGCCATCTCGCACAAGAACGTGGACGACGTGCGGGCCAAGCTCATCGTCGAGGCGGCCAACTCACCGATCACCCCGCGGGCCGACGAGAAGCTGCGTTCACGGGGAGTCCAAGTGGTCCCCGACATCCTCGCCAACGCGGGTGGGGTGACCGTTTCGTACTTCGAGTGGGTGCAGAACCTTCAGCAATTCCATTGGAGCCACGAGAAGGTCAATCAGGAATTGCAAACGCGGATGCTCCGCGCCTGGCGAGCCATTCATGCCCGCAGCGTCGAGGGCCGCACGTCCCTCCGCCTGGCGGCTTTCGTCGACGCCCTCGACAAGGTTGCCCAGGCCACGCGGCAAAGGTTCTGATCCGGTTGCACGACGGGGCAGAGCGCTTGACGATCAAGTGTAGCGTCGGGGCTTGTCCCCGACGCCGCGTCACCCACAAGGGGTGACGCTACAGGGATCGTGAAGCACTCTACGCCGGCGCGGGTTGGAGGCGGCGGGACGGGGGCGAGGTGGTCGGCCCGAGGAAAACCAGGACCGCCTCCACGGCCATCAGCGCCGCCAGTGCCACGAGGACCATCGCCACCCACGTCACCGGGCGATAGTCGAACCCGGACTTCGCCACGTCGACGCGGATGATCCGCAGCAGCGCCCACATGCTCATGACATACATGAACAACGTGGGCAATCCGCACACGAACCACACCCACGCCGCTCGCCGCGTGCGCCACAGCCACACGGTGACACCGAGTAGGGTCAGGGCCGCGAGCAACTGATTGCTCGCCCCAAAGAGCTCCCAGAAGGTCTTCCAGATCGGGATCGGCCTGCCTGCCGTGTCCACGCTGCGCTGCAGGAGGAACGGCACAGGCACGGCCGCGGTCAGCACCGAGGCGAAGACGCGTCCGCTGCGCGTTCGCCAGCCGGTCAACTCCTGGATGATGTAGCGCCCCAGCCGCGTACACACATCGAGGGTGTCGTAAACGAAGGTGGTGAAGGCCATCAGACCGAACGACACGGCGAAGGATACGGGCACGCCCAGCACGGCAAGGAAGCTGCCGATTCCCTCGGCGTACAGGAAGTTGGGCTTCACGCCGCCGGTGATGGCCGGTGCGTCCGTAGCCAAGCGCATCACGCAGCTCAAGGAAACCACCGCCACCATCGCCTCCATGAGCATCGCCCCGTAGCCGATCAGCTTAGCGTCCGTTTCCCTGCGGAGCTGCTTGGAGGTCGTCCCCGAGGCGATGATGGCGTGAAAACCCGAGCAGGCCCCGCACGCGATGGTGATGAAGAGCACGGGAAAGAGCGGCTCGCCCTTGGAGCTCGTCCAACCCACGAACCGCGGATACCGAATGGTTTCTCCCCCCAGCATCAGCCCCACGGTTCCTCCGAGCAGGGCCAGGAAAAGAAACCACCCCCCGAGGTGCCCGCGCGGTTGCAGCAGCAGCCAAACGGGAACGAGCGACGCGATGAAGCAATAAGCGAGCAGGGCCATGTTCCACACACGGTGCGCGGTCCATTGGTCCCAGCCGGTCGCCGCGGCCAGGTCGAACGGGATGAACTGGCCGGCCCAGATGGCCACGCCAACCAAGGGCAGGAAGATCAAAGTCGCAATCCCCACCGGCAGGCGCGCAAAGCGAATGAGCAAGCCCATGACCAGCGGAAGGAGAAGGTACAGGAAAGACGACGTGGCGATGCCGCCGCCGCGCACCTTTTCGCCGCTCTCCAATTCGAGGACCCCGATGAACGACGAGGCGGTGATGTCGGTGAAGGCCACGATGATGTAGAGAAGAGCAAACCAGACGAAGAGCAGGAACAGGATGAACGATCGGCGGCTCATGTGCTCGCGGACGACTTCGGCGATCGAGCGTGCCTTGTGACGTATGGACGCGCTGAGCGCGCCGATGTCATGGACGCCCCCGATAAAGATCGCCCCGAGCAAAATCCAGATGAGCGCGGGGAGCCAGCCGAACATCACCCCGGCCAGGATGGGGCCGACGATCGGGCCGGCGGCGGCGATCGCCGAAAAGTGCTGGCTGAGCAGCGAACTGCGCTCCAGCGGCTGATAGTCGACATCGTCGCGGAGCTCGACGGCAGGTGTTTGAGTATTCCGATCGAGCCGAAACAGCCGCGCCAGCACCGTCCCGTACACCCAATAGGCGGCGAAAAGCAAAATGGCAGCCGCGACGGCAACGGTCAGAAGAGACATTGCGACAGAATCTTATCCGGTTGACGTGCGATTCCCAATATCCGTGGCGCCCCAGGTGAGCCGGGACTACATGAAGACAATCCCGGCGTAGCCCACGGAGTCGTCCGCGTCCGGGCCGAGCTTTCCGGCGAGGACTTCGCTGCTCGTGGTGTGTTCGAGGAGAACCCCTCTGGTAGCGCCGAGAGCTTGGACGGCCGCGACCGTAGCGGCGGTGGCGCCCGCATTGCACGCGTTCTTGTGCACCACGGCTTCGGGCACGAGTTCGGCGACCTTCATCTCGCAAACAAGCTCGATGAAGCGGGGATCGTTGATCTCCTTGGCCCAGCTATTTCCCTTCGCGCCGACGCCTTCAGGCACGAAATCATAGGTCGGACCATAATGCGTCAGGTCGGTCGTTCCCACGATCATCGCGTTGTAGTCATAGGCGGTGAGGGTGCGTCCGACCGCCTCGCCGACTTCGTGGGCGCTGCCCGTGGCCGGCACCATCAATGGAACGATCTTGCTATCCGGGAACAGGTGCTTGATGAACGGCAGTTGCACTTCCAGCGAGTGCTCATCCTCGTGTGCGTAAGGATCATCGACGATGAGGTTGGTGTGTCCGAGGATGCGTTCGGCGAGCCGGGAATCGACTTCGACGGCGCCGAGCGGCGTTTCCCAGCGGCCCGAAGTGAAGAGGGCGGCCTCGCGACCGCGATGGCGGTGTACGCCGCCGAACAGAACGATCGACGCGGGTTTTTTCTTGGAGACCGACAGCGCGTGAAACACTTTGGCGGCGGTGGGGCCGCTGCACATCCAACCGGCGTGAGGGACGAGCCCGCCGAGCAACTCGCCCTGGGCCGTTGATTGCAACTCCGCGGCCGAGGCGAGCAGCGCAACGAGCTCGGCGCGGCAAGCGTCGCCCCTCGCGGAATAGAACCGTCCGGCGACGACCGGCTCGCGGATCATCATGGGGCCTCACCTGCTCGACCGGTGTTTGGGCCGAGCCCACGCATTGTACTGGGAGGTCACGCCGACGGTAGTTGACCGGACAGCAGCCGCCGCAGCTCGTTGTGAAAGCGCGAGCGGGGCATCACTTCATCCGCGCTGGCGTCCTTGGCGGCGCGGGCCAGCTCGGCGTCAACGTGCGAGAAGAAGGCAATGACGCGCGGCGGTTGCGGCGCGGCCTTGGCGGCGCGGATGGCCCCGGACGCATCTCCACCGGCCGTGTTCAGGTCGATGATGACGGTTTGCGGTTCGCCTTGAGCCAGCTCCGTTGCCATCTGCGACGGCGTGCGAACGGTTCGCACCGACAGCCCCATGGTCTGTGCGGTCGAGCGAATCTTGGTCTCGAAGATCAGATCGTTGATACATACGACAACCGATGTCGGCGTGGCGGCAGGATCAGACATGTCAACCGGCGCCCTGCACGCATCGTCGCACGGAGGACGTCGTCTGACGCGTCGCGGGCAGCGTCATGGCGATCGAGGCGACGGCGGCAATGATCAGGACGTTGATGGCCCCGCAAGTCCGCGGCGTCGCGGCCGTCGCCCCGCTCTCCGGAAGCAGAGGACGCAGCGGCTCCTCGATCACCGGATCAATCGCCTCGGCAGGCGTGACCGAGTCACCGGGCGGCAATACCGGCCCAAGCACAGAAAGAACCATGGACATTAGGCAAAGCATGTTCGCGACTTTCCTCCGATCGACGGGCACACCGGTTGCAATTGTATGCCGCGGCCGCACGATTCGTCGAGAACCAACCCGCGGCGATCCGACTTGTCCGATGCCGGATTTCACGCGAATCTATCGGACGAGCGTAGCGGCGCGGCACGACAAGGGCAGTTATGAACGAATGGGCAGTCTTCGCAATACTGAGCGTCTTCTGCATCCTGGGGACGATGTTGACAGCGCTGCGTTTGCCCGGCACGTGGCTGATTCTGGTGGCCGCGGTGGTCTATCTCTGGCGCGCCGATTGGCCCGCGGGAGCGGGCGTGCTTCTCGCCGTGCTCGGCGGGGCGGCCATTTTTGGCGAAGTCGTGGAGACACTGGCGTCCATCGTGCTGGCGCGTCGCGGCGGGGCCTCACGCTACGCGACTTGGGGAGGCGTGGCCGGTGGGTTCCTCGGAGCCATCTTCCTGAGCTTCATCCCCATTTTCCCGATCGGGACGATCATGGGCGCGCTGCTGGGCTGTTTTCTCGGAGCGGCCGCGGTCGAGGTCGCGGCGCGCAAGCGTCTGGCTCACGGCACGCGGGTGGGCGTGCTTTCCGCGATCGGTTTCGCCGTCGGCATGGCCACGAAAGTGGCCGTGGCGCTGGCGATGTCCACAGTGCTGCTGGTCAGGGCTTGGCCCTCCGCGAGCTGATTCCCATCCTCGGTTTCGAGGAACTGATAGACGTAGACGTATGACGGCGCGTCCGCGGCACGGGTCAGCCGGAACTCCTCGATCACGCGGGCAGGCTTAGGGATCCAAGCCCCGCGCCATTTGTTGTCCGGATCGAGCACAAAAAGCACGCGTAGATCATTCACGCCGCGAGCTTCACAGACTCGCCCCAGCCATCCTGCCAACGCTTCGCGGTGGGGCGGAATGGGTAGGGCGGGAATGCCGGTCTCCAGGGTGACGTACTCGTGGAAGTTGCTCACCACGACCAATTCAGGCCCTTGCTGAGCGCGCAGCCAGCCGAAGAGATCCGCCGCCCCCGGTTCGAAGCATCGCGACCACTGCCCGTACGCCGTCACCGGGCGATCGGAAGCGAGCCATCGGCGATACGTGCGCGACCATTCCTGCTGGAACGTCCAGCTTGCGGCGATCAGGAGCGCGACGCACGCGAGCAGGCGCAGGCTTCGACGACCGGCGAGCACGACCGGGGCGACGAAGAGCACGAAATACAAGGGGCGCAGCGGGACGTAGTATCGGTCCAGCCCGACGTAGTCGAATTTCCCGCAGAACAACGTGCTCGCGCAGAGCAACATTCCCAAGCCGCTGAAGAGCACGCACAAACTGAGGATCGTAGCCTGGGTGCCGAGAAAGGAGCGAACAGCCGCATGCAGAGGCCGCATCGCCAGGCCGATCGCAGTCAAGCCGATCGGCCACATGGCGTACAGCCAATGACCGACGTGGCGGTGATCATAAAACCCAAGATCGGTGAACATCCACCATGTTCGGAGGATGTGCGAAAAAGTAAAACCCCAACCGATTCCGTGTCCGAGGTTCAGTTGGCTATGGGCGGAGTCCGATCCGCCGTACGCGCGATGCAAGGCCAGCAGAGCGACGATCGGCGTGAGGGCGCCGAGGACATAGAACACCATCTGCACGACGCGCAGCCGGCGTCGAAGCCGCCATTCGAGAGCCAGGAATACGCCGATCGCCAATGGAACAAAGATCGAGGCGTAACGGATCCAAAAGAGCCCGCCGGTGAGGAGCCCTAGAGCGACAAAGAGTCCCCTGGATAGGAGCCGGGTTCGTACATCGCCCGACCCGTCGGGCATTTCCACGGCAACGATGGCGAGGAGCATGACGATCGGCAGCGCCGCCACCAAGAGAGCATCGGTGGAGGGGTTGATGAGCGACGCCGCACTCACGGCACACGCCGCGGCGACAACACTGAGGAGCCAACCGGCAAGACCGCAGGGTACGATGCGCCGCGTCCACGCGAACCACCCCACCAGCGCCGTCGCGCAAGCGGCCACGCTGATCCAGCGGCATGCATCGAGCGTGCTCAGGTGCAGGACCTTGCGAAGTGCGACGACGAGGATCGAATACCCTACCGGCCAGTTGGTCAGGAAGCCCCAGTCTTTCGTCCACTCCCACGACTGGAACGGAGCTGCGGGCGGCGGAGAGGTGAGCCCCTGCCCGTCGAACAATCGATCCGCGGCGATCAGTTGGTAGCAGTAATCGGACTCGACGAGCGGCGGGATCGCCGTCCGCCCCGGCAGAATCGCAAGTACGGCGACGACCATGGCGAACGCGGCGAGAATCCGCGCCCACGACGTCCGCCGCGGGCGAGGAGCGTCCTCCACGAGGCGTGGGCGAAGAAAGCCCGTGTCCGTATCGGCAACCGTTCCGCCGCGACAAATCACGCTTGTGTTATCGGCCCACAAGAGCGTCCGCTTTTCCGCCGAACTTCGGCGCACGGCACGCCGAAGATTATGGGAACCGCATGAAGTTGAGCATCGTCATTCCGGCGTACAACGAGGAGCAGTGCATCGCCGCGATCATCGAGCGGACCCTGGCCGCGCGGGAGCGGATAGGCGCCGGGTCGCCCGTGAATGATGTCGAAATCATCGTGGTCAGCGACGGCTCCACCGATCGCACGGTCGAGATCGCGTCGCGCTACTCGGACATCATCCTCATCGTTTTCGAGAAGAACCGCGGCTATGGAGCGGCGATCAAGCGCGGCTTCGAGGCGGCGGGCGGCGAACTGGTCGGGTTTCTCGACGCTGACGGCACCTGCGATCCGGCATTCTTCGCCGCGCTGTGCAAGGCCTTGCTCGACGAGGAGGCTGCGGTCGCCATCGGCTCGCGCCTGGGAGCGCATAGTCGGATGCCGCGCATTCGGCGCCTCGGCAATCGCATCTATGCGCTGATTCTCTCCGCCCTGAGCAACAAAATGGTGACCGACACGGCCAGCGGCATGCGCGTCATCCGCCGGGACGCACTCGCCCGGCTTTATCCTCTCCCGGACGGCCTGCACTTCACGCCCGCGATGAGCGCCCGCGTGCTCATGGACGATCGCCTCAAGATCGTCGAGCGGCCCATGGCCTACGAGGAACGCATTGGAGATTCCAAGCTGCACGTCGTGCGCGACGGCATGCGTTTTCTTCGGACGATCTTCGAAATGTCCCTCATGTGGCGGCCGGGCCGGTTGTTTGCCGCCGCGGCGATCGCGTGCCTGGCGGTGATGGCGTTGCTTGCCGCCTATCCGCTGGAGATGTGGCTGACCGAGGGTCGATTGCGCGAGGACATGATTTATCGGCTGCTCTTTTGCTCACTGCTGGGAACGTGCGGCATCACGCTATTGTCTACCGCCACGGTGTGTGATTTGCTGCAACGGTATTGGGACGACCGCCCGCGCGAACGGACGTTTCTGGCCGGCGCCGCGGACCGTCTGTACACCTTCGGGGGATGGAGCATCGCAATCGCAGCAGCCGCTCCGACACTCGCCTGGCTTGTCGGCCGAGGCGTCTGGACCCGGGCGACGGCAGGCTATGTGGACCTACATTGGTCGCGCATCGTCCTGGCCGGGTTGATCGCCTTCGCCATCGGCCAAATGCTCGTCACCGTCCTCGTCGCCAATCTCGTTCGTTTCCACACCGCGAGGAAATCAGCTTCGCACGGGACAAAGATCGCCGGATCGAGCGCACAGGCGGCGTGGGCCAACCCCCCCGCCACGGCCGTCCCCAGCGTGCCGGCGATCGTCGCCGATGGCCCCGTTGGCATAGCTGAGGACAGACTGGCCCCAACGGCTGGCTAGGCCGCGGCGCTTCGCTCAGCCCGCTACGGCGGGTTACACGCCGCGTGTGGAGACTTTCGGCGGCGCGGTGGGGAGGGGCTGGCGGATCGAGGGGCGCACCGGCGCCGGTTTGGTCGGCGCGCCCGACATTCGCGGGCCCGTCGCCGGGCGACTTGGCGTTCGCGGCTCGGGCATCGAGGGCGCACCCGCCGAAGCCGGCTGTGGCGGAGGGGATGCCTCAAGTGACGCCGCCGTTGGACTCGTCTCCGGCGATGTTTCGGTATGGTATTCGAATCGACGATTGATGAGCTGGCGATCCTGCCTGCGCCAGTGATCGATGATCCCATCGAGGTTGTCGGGCGTGGAGCTTGCCGCCCAGTACTTGAAGAAGTCCAGGTTTCCGGAGAGCGGCGGCGGACTGGGCATCTCCACCAGCGTGCGCATGGGCATGATCACCGAATCGCCGATCACGAACGCCTCGCCGGGCCGCAAGGCGGGCAACATCTGAATGACCCCCGCGAAATGATCGCCTACCACCTTGGACACGTACTTCTGGTCCTCGGGGTTGGAGAGACGCATGACCACGAAGCTGTTGCACTGGGCCAGCACGGTTTCGGACAGCTCCGAGGGTCGCTGTGACACCACCATGGCACTGACGCCGTACTTTCGTCCCTCCTTGGCCACGCGCTCGACGGCCGTCTTGGCGAAGTGCTTGCCTACGTCCTGGCGGGGGATGTAGTTGTGGGCCTCCTCGAACACCAGCAGGCTCGGATGTCGCTGGTCCGCCGGCGTCCAGAAGTTCAGGTCGAACATCAGCCGCGTGAGCACGGCCACGGTCACGTCCACGATCTCGAAGGGAACGCCCGACAAATCCACGATGGTCAGGTTGCTGCGCGGTTCGAGGCGCCCGGTGAGCAAACGGATCAAGTGATTCATCAGGCTCGACGTCCGTTCCCGTTGGCCCACTTTGTTGAGGTGATCGCGGAAGAACTTCGACTTCAGTCCGTGCTCGATCGGCTTGAGGAGGAACTCATATCGCCGGTCCTGAAACTTCGTATCGAGCTGATCGATCAGCCCGATGAGCTTGCCAAAGTACAGCGGGTGCGGCGTTTCCCCGTCGGGGTTGCCGCGGTTGAACTGGCAGCGCTGCTCGCGCATGATCTGCTGCTGTTCCTCCGGGGGCAGCGAACGCAGGGCGAGCTGGCTGAACGCGAGGTGATCGTCGTTGAGCACGAATCGGGCTTCGTTGAGGTTCTCGGCGTAGGTCTTGAGCTTCTCGATCGAAAAGTAGATCGGCGTGTCCAGGGTCAGGGCCTTGGTCAACCCCAGCTCGCGGGCCGCGTCCTGCCGGAACTCGAGCAGGGCGCTTCGCAGGAACGAAATCTGCATGCTGATGTTGAGGGGGTTGGAGCGATCGAGGAAGAGCATTTCCAGCTCTTCGTACTTGAGCAGCCAATAGGGGAGAACGAGGTCGTCCGCGCCGAGGTAGGTCACGTTGGCGTTGATCTGTCCCTGTTCGTCGCAGAACGCGCTGCGATATTCTCCGTGCATGTCGAAGAGGACGACCTGCGATTGATTCAGGTCGAGGATTTCGTGGAGGATGCGCGTGGTCGTGCAGCTCTTGCCGCTGCCGCTGTTTCCGAGCAGGGCCAGGTGCTTGGCGAAGAGTTCGGTGCCCAGCACCTTCACATCGAAGTCCCGATTGAGGGCGAACTTGCCCAGGGTGAAGCTCTGCGGGTGTTTGGAGCCGGCGAGGAGCTGGTCGAAGCTCCCGAAGATCGCCTCGAAATCCTTGCGCACGGCCACCCACACGTCGTCGCCGACGATGGGGTATTCCGTCACTCCGCGAGTGAAGCGCCCGGCCTGGACCTCGCCCACGAGCTGCACGTCCATCATCAACTGCGGCTCGACGTCCACGACGGTCACCTCCTGCCGCCCGGTGCCGGTCACGAAGCCGATCAAGGTCTTGGTATCCATGGGCAGGGTGACGTACGAGCCGAGCTGGCCTACGCGATGGGTCTGCTCCTCGTGGAGGAGGTTGAGGTCCTTGGTGGTGAGGACGACCTGGACCTTGCCGTTCTCGACTCGGACGACGTTGCCCACCTTCAGTGGATTCATGCGGATTTACCCCGTAACTGGCCCGGCGCGCACCGGCGCGGTGACACGCATGGCGCCCGTATGGATATCGTACGATGCCGCGACCGACGGGAGCCGCCCGGCAAAGTCGTACCGTCCGGTAACGACGCTCGATGATCCCTTCCTGCGGGACCGAGCTAACGGCGTCGCTACGTCACGCACACTCAGGCCCTTCACGAAGAGCCAAGGGATTAAAGCCTCGAGCAGCACTCCGTCTTTGAAACGGCTTGAGGATGGCGGTCGGCAGCGCCTTCTCCGTTGCGGGTCTTGGGGATGGCCAGCTGAATCGCTTCTTCGCTTGTGAGCATCTTTCGCGGAGTTCGCGTGAATATGCCGTAAGATGCGTCGGCAGAGGTCTCGATGATCCGCTTGCGCGGCGGCGGGCATGATGACCCACTGGAGGGAAGTGTTTGGATATCTTTGGCGTTCGCAGCCTTCCGTTCTCGACGCGGCGGAATTACTACTACGAATTCAAGCACCTTCTGCCGTGGAGCGTGCTTGCGGGGCTGGTCGAGGGGCAGTTCGCCAGCGTCGTCGTCTCCAAGACCTTTCAGGGCAGCGACTTTCTGATCGCCGTGGCCACCGCGACGCCGTTCGCCGCTTACATCTTCAGCTTGTTGTGGGGAATGCTGTGTGTGGGGCGAGCGAAGGTGCGGCTCGCCGTGTTGTTCGGGGCGGGGACGGCGTTGTGCGCGGGGCTGGCCGGTGCGGTGCCTGCGGAGCCGCGTGGGGTGCTGTGGTTCATGGCCTCCATCGCGGCGGCGCAGGTGCTGCTGGCGGGGGTGGTGACCGTTCGCTCGGCCATCTGGCGGGCGAACTACCCGCACAGCGTTCGCGGACAGATCGCGGCGCGTTTGCAGGCGGTGCGCTCGATCATCAGCGTGGTGACGGTGCAGGCCGCGGCGGCGTGGTGCGATCAGCATCCGGACGCCTATCGCTTCGTGTTCCCGATCGCGGCCGTATGCGGCGCCGTGGGCGTGGTCGTGCTCACCCGCCTGCACATTCGCGGCGAGCGCGGCGAGCTTCGACGGGCCACGCGGACCTTGGACGGCGACCTGCGCGAGGGCACGTTCGAGCCCTACAACCTGACGGCGCTGCTCTCGCCCGGCCACATTTTCCGGGAGACGTCGCGCATCCTGCGGAAGGACTGGCGCTTCCGCCGGTACTGCGTCGGGCAGTTCCTCCAAGGGGCGGCGAACCTGATGACCATCTCCGTCGTGGTGGCCATCGTCTCGCGCGACCTGCAACTGCCCGACGATCGCGGGTTCTGGATCAGCTCCGGCCTGATCGTGGCCTTGCCCGTGCTGAGTCTTCTGGCGAGCATCCGTCGCTGGGGCCGACTCTTCGACAGCCTGGGCGTGCTGCGTTTCCGGGTGGTCAACGTGATGTGTTGGGCGGCTTCGCTTTTCTTTGGGCTGCTTGCGACGCTGGTCACCGTGTACGCATCGGCTATCGGGGCGACCTTCTTCCCGCTGGCGATCCTACTATTCGCGCTCCGCGGGATTCTCCACGGGGTCAGCCAGGGGGGCGGCACGCTGGCGTGGAACCTCGGCCATCTGCACTTTGCCAGGCCGGAGGAGGCCGAAATGTACATGGGCATTCATGTTTTTCTCGCCGGCGTCCGCGGCCTCATCGCACCCTTGGGCGGAATGTGGCTGTGGGCGAACTTCGGCTGGGGTGTTTGGATCATTGCGTTGGCCCTCAACTTCACCGGCTTGTTTTTCTACCATTCGCTCGCCCGACACGAAGCACGCACGGGGCCACATGCAACGAACTGATGCCTTGTCCTCCGGACCGGTCAGGGATACTAACGTCAACAAGATGCCGACTGCTCCTCCGCCGGCCCCGGACAAGGGCCCGCGGGGGTAGGGTGGCGCGCGGGCGCGAGTGATGCGGCGAAAAAGGCGGAGGCCCCTTTCGGGGCCTCCGCGAATCCTATGCTGAACTCGTTATGCGACATCCCGATCAAGTGCAGCGGCCGTGCGCGGCGCTGCGCCGCGGACAAGCCCGACGCTACAAATGAACGGTATGCGCTTAGTATCGGCGGTTGGAGCCGGCATAACCGCCGCGTCCGCCACCGCCGCCGCCGCCGCCGGGGCCGCGGCTTTCCTTGGGCTTGGCCTCGTTGACTTTGAGGGCCCGGCCGTCGTGCTCCTTGCCATCCAGGGCGGCGATGGCCGCCTGGGCCTCGGTGTTCGAGCTCATTTCCACGAAGCCGAAACCCTTGCTTCGGCCGGTGTCCCGCTCGGTGATGACCTGCGCGGACTCGACCGTGCCGTGGGGGGCGAACATCTGTTCGAGGTCCGTCCCGGTGACGGAGTAACCTAAGTTTCCAACATACAACTTCTTGCCCATGACGTTCTCCTGTTCAAGGGCGATTCGACCCAACGTTTACTTTCAGGGTCAGCATGAAAGAGGCCGAACAGTTCGGCCCAGAGGCAGGAGCAGCGAGATAGGCGAATAGGCGGGCTTTCCCGAAGCCACGCCCGAAAGGCCGGTCCACAGTTCCAAACCACCGGCCCATTCTATGCGGCCCTTCGCGGAATGCAAGCACAGGGGCGTTGGGTTTGAACCCGAGCCGCGCGCGTCAGCAAGCGGTTCACCGCCCCATGCCCCCCCAAAGAAACCGCTCCCTTACGGTCGCCGCTCGGAAAAGAACAGAAAGATACCGGGTGTTGCCCTGGGCCGGTTTGGGCCGGCCCTTCGGGCCTCGCACCGAAGCTATTGTCAACACGCCGGCGGGCCTTCCGACTCCGGGCGCGGGCTAGGGCTGTTCGATGCCGTCGACGAAGTCGGAGCGAAACACGAGAACGCCCTGGTCGTCGTAGTTGAGGGCGGGCCCTTGACGCTTGCCATCGACGAATTCGAACTCGGAGCGCTTCTTTCCGTTGGGGTGCCACTCGGTGCGCGGCCCGTGCCAGGCGCCGCGGCGCATGTGCCACTCGACCTGCGGAGTTCCATCGTTGTAAAACGAGGTCCACTTACCGTCTTCGAGACCGTCGACGTAGTGGCCCTGGGATTGGACGCGGCCGCCGGCGTACCAGGTCGTGCTCGGACCGTGCGGCTCGCCTTCGACGAACTGCTGCTCCACTTTCTTCTGCCCGTTCTCATGCCACACGATGATCACGCCGTGGCGGACGAAATTACCTTCCGCATCGGTGTAGCCCTCCGTGCGGCTCTTGAGCTTGCCGCTCTCGTATTTCTGCTCCCGGGTTTCAATGGGCCGCGCGGGGGCGGAGTCGCTCTTAGCCGCGGGGTCGCCGGGCGCCTTGGGTGGAGGCGGCGCGCCCTCCTCCTTGGGGCGACAGGCGCTCAGCACGACCAGGAAAAACGCGATCAGCGGACTACGTAAGATCATCTCGAACCCCCCATGGCAGCTCTTGAACTACGACACACGTCGATAGACGCTGTCCAGGAACGGCATCCAGGTCTGGCCGTCCTGAGAGCGCTCCATTTTGAACCTGAAGGTGCTGGGCGAATCGAACTCGTAGGTGAACCGCCCGCTGCCCATGCTGTGTTTGTGCAGGAAGGTGAGCTTGTTGCCCTCCCACGTCCCCAGGGCGGGCGGGCCCGGATCGAAGCCCATGACGTCGAACCAGTGCATGGTGTACTTCTGCTGGAGGCCGTCGTAGCCGAATACGCCGTGGCCACGGTAGGTCACCTTGCCGTCGCGCTCCTGAGCGGCATCGGAGATGATGAAGAATCCGTCGAGGTCGGCCCGCGTGTTCATGCTGGTCTTGGCCATGCCGCCCTTCGGGTCCCAGGGGGTGGGGTGGAATTTGTCCTCGCTGACCCACTGGCCCACCATCGCTTGGAGCTTCTTGTGCTGCTCGCCCGGTTTGGGCATTTCCATGCGAATCCCTCCTCCTGACCGAAGATTATTGTGGTTTGCTAGCGGCCAAGCAAATAATGTCGCCATACCCTAAGTTCATGGCGACTGGCTGCGCCTCGTTCGGCACTTTCCTGTCAAATGCTGGCGGGGTATGCTGAGTCCTGTCCGCGGGATGCGGATGCGCTGAGGCCTTCCAGGGCCGGGGCGTCGGGCAGGAGGCCCAAGCGTGGTGAAGCGTACGCGAACGCGGTCGTACCGATCCATGTCGGCGGGTCGCACGCACCTCCCCAAGTCGCATCGGCCGCGGCATCGGCGGCTGGGCATTCGGCAATCGCCAGCTCACGGCTCGGATCGGGCTGCACCCTCGCTCCTGACCGCTCGTTACTCCTCCATGGCCGAATCTCTGTTGCCGGCCAGCGCGGCGGCGGTGCTCTTGGGACTTGCAACCGGAATGCTGGTCTTCGCCCTATGCGGAGCGGTCGGGGCCGGTGCAGCGGACGGGATGCGCCCGCGCACGGTTATCGGCGCGTCCCTTTTTGCGCTGGCGGTGGGAGTGCGCGTTCCGCAGCGATTCGCGGTTTGGGTCTGCACGTTTGCGTGGGAGCGTGCTCTGGGAGGCGGGAGTCGGGATTCGGGAGTCGGAAATCGGCGTGCGGGAATCGATCTACAGGGCGCGCCGCACTCGACGGAGCGCCCGCTGTACTGGCTTGTGCTTTCTGTATTAGCGCTGGGCACGGGGGTCTTTGCGGGCGTCACGCCGCTGACCGCCCGCATCATCACTTTCGTTCACGACCGCATGATCGAGAGCTTCCTCTGGTCTGCCATGCCGCTGGAGGCGCTGGATTTCCTGACGGTGCTTGCGATCGTTGTGCTTCCACTGGGCCTTTGCGGCTTGGCGATTTCGTGCGTTCATCATCTTTGCTGCCGGCAGGCGGAGTGGGACGAACGGGCCACGATCTGGTGCACGATCGGCGCCGCGGCAGGAATGCTCCTGGCCGGTGTGCTGAGGCAGGTCGTGTCGCCATCTGCCGCAGTAACGGCCTCCGCGTTGCCATGTTTCGTAGTGTCGATGGGCGCGGCGATTCTCGGCTCATCCGAGGCGCCTACCACGCGAACGACGCGGCGCGACCGTGGGGCCGTGCCCGCGTGCCGCGACCGGTGGCCGACGTTGCTTCGCACCGCGATTGTCGCGGTGGCCGGGGGCGGCGCCTGCGCGGCCACCGTCTGGACCGGCTACCTGGGCGCCTCCTATGCTGCCTGGCCGCTGGTTCTCACCGCGATCCTGCTCGCGCTCGCCGCGGGGCTATTCATCGGTCACCGCGCGGAGTTCTCCATCGCCCACAATATCACGGGTTTTGGTGTGGCATGTGCGATCTCCGGCCTGGCCGTCGTCGTGGGCACGCGCATTTCGAGCGACCGACTTGCGGTTGTCTCTCTTGTCGCCCTTATACCGGCGTGTCTGAGCGCTTCTGCCATCGGTTGCGCGCTGAGTTTCGGACAGCTGGCCCTGCGAGTCCGGGCGGCGAGCCCATCGTCCTCCGGGGCGCGGCAACTCGGGGGGATGCTCGGCTGCGCCGGGCTGACCGTCCTGGTGACGGCCCCGCTCGCCGTTCACGTCTTCGGGCATCGCGCTGCCCTGGTGATGCTCGCCCTTTCTCTGGCGGCGCTGGGCGGCACGCTCGTGCTCCACGAGACAGAGGACCTTCCGCGACTCCGGCGCGTACGGTTCGGGATGGTGCTCGGCTCGCTGGCGGTGGTGCTAGCGATCGGTTCGGGGGGGAACATGTCGAGGCGGGACGCCAAAAACCTCTCGAGCAGCTTGTCACTCCATGCGGTGGGCGCAGGCAGCAAGCTGCCCGGGGAGCCCTCGCGGCAATCGCAGATCCCGCGGAGTGCGGCCGAAGCCTCCACCGGCCGATAAAGACGACATAACCAGACCGCTTTTTGTTGGCGTTCCGCAAGGAGTTCAGAATGATGAATGGCCCGTCTTTGCATCGAACCGGCTCCCGTTGGATTCATGGTCTGCTGATGGCGTTCGTGTTCCTGACGTGCGTACGCGTCTGGTTGGGGCCGCTGCCGGTGCTGCAAACCGCCTACGGACAGATCCCCGATGCCGGGCTGCAGCGCAAACAGCTCCTGGATGAAGCCAAGCTCAGCAATCAGCTCCTTTCCGATATTAAGCGTCTCCTTGAGGTCGGGACGCTTCATGTTCGTCTCGAAGGTGCCGATAACCCTGCCGACCAGGGCGCCCCGCGCAAGTCGAAACCCTAGTCGTGCACTGTGCGCCGGGCGGCCCTCGCGGTTGAGAACGGCCCATGCGCACCCCTGCCGCTTGCAAACGTCGATTGCATCTGTTGGTCGCTGCGCTTGCATGGCTTGCGCCGGCGGTGAGCGCTGCACCGGCTCAAGGGCAAGATGGTGGCGACGAGCCACCGCCGGCGTCCGCTCCGCGCGTCGAAGTGACCAATCGCGACAAGGTTGAAATGCACGTCGCTGACCTGCCTCTGTCGACGGTGCTGCAACTGCTGTCGCTGAAGGGCCAGCGTAACATCATCGCCTCGCCGAACGTGAAGGGCACGGTGACCGCGCATCTCTACGGGGTGAGCTTCGAAGAAGCGCTGCAGGCGATCCTCATGCAGAATGACGCCGGCTATCGAACCGTCGGCAACTTCATCTACGTACACACCAATGCGGAACTGGCGCAGCTCAACGCCGCGGCGAGTCGGCGGGACATCACCAAAGTCATCGCCCTGAACTACATTTCCGCCGCGGATGCGAAGCTGTATGTGGACCCGATCGTGGGAAAGGAAGGCTCCGTCGTCGTGTCGGTCGCCCCGGTATCGGGCGTGGGGAGCGACCCGTTGACGGCAGGCGGACAAGGCAACGCGATGAACGACTTCATCATCGTGACCGGCAAGACCGAGGTGGTGCGCGAGGTCGAGCGGGTGATCCGTGAGATCGACGTTCGGCCCAGACAAGTTCTGGTGGAGGCGACGATCCTCCGGGCGGAGCTGAACGCGGACAACAACCTGGGCATTGACTTTACCATCGTCGGCGGCGTGGACCTGGAGCTGATGGGTTCTACATCGAACGCCATCCGGGACATCAACGTGGGGGACCTGCCTCAGGAGCGCTTCGAGCAGATGAACGCGGCGATGTCCACAGACCTGGCCTCGAACGTGCCCGACGGGGGGCTCACCTTCGGGGTCATCAAGGACCAGGTGGCCGTGTTTCTGCGGGCCTTGGAGCAAGTGACGGACACCACGGTGCTGGCCAATCCCAAGGTGCTCGCCCTCAACAAGCAGAAGGGGCAGGTGATCGTTGGGCGGCGCGACGGCTTCATGACCACCACGGTGACGGAAACGCAGGCGGTCCAGACAATCGAGTTTCTGGAGACGGGCACGCAACTCATTTTCCGGCCGTTCATCGGCGACGACGGGTTCGTGCGTGTCGAGCTGCACCCGGAGGACAGCGTGGGGTTCGTGAATGCACAGGGGCTGCCCTCCGAGCAGACCACGGAGGTGACCACCAACGTCATCATCCGCGACGGCGAGACGATCCTCATCGGAGGGCTCTTCCGCGAGCTCACCACGGACGCGAAATCGCAAGTGCCGGGCCTGGGCAGCATTCCGGGCGTGGGCCAACTGTTTCGCTCCAACAACGACTCGACGGGCCGGGAGGAGGTCATCATCCTGCTGACCATCCATATTGTGAAGGACCACGGGGCCTACGGGGCAGCGTCGAAGGAGGAGTACGAGAACATCGAGCGCATGCGCGTGGGGATGCGTCAGGGGCTGATGTGGCACGGGCGGGAGCGCCTCGCACAATCACATTATCAAAAAGCCCTCCGGTGTCTCGATGCAGGCGACCGCGACCACGCGTTGTGGCACGCGAAGCTCGCCCTGCACGCGTTCCCCCGACATCTGCCCGCGATCCAGTTGAAGGAGTCGCTCCTGGCGGAGCGCGCCTGGGACGAGGACACAACCAGCAGCCGCGATTTCCTGCGCCGTTTGATCGCCCAGGAAAAGGGGACGCCCTATTCTCCGTTCGGACGTCCGCTTCGGGCCATGGAGACTGCGGTACCGTAGGAGATCACGCATGCATTCGTGGTTGGGAAGAGCTCTAGCCGGCGGAATCCTTGTGTTCTCCGCGGGTTGCCACCGGCCGGCTCATCCCGAGGCCAAACAGCAGGCGGAGCAGCGTTGGAAAGAAGTTCGCGCTCGGGTGAAGCTGCAACTTGGCCGCCAGCAGTATGCAGGCGGTCTGTTCGAGGAGGCAACCGACACGCTGGCCGAGGCCGTCTCGCTCGACCCGCGGCAGTTGGAAGCGTACGTCCTGCTCGCCCGGGCCAACCTGGAGCGTGCCAAGCCGGCGACCGCTCAGCAGGTGTTGGACGCGGCCCGCAAGGCCGGGCTCGATTCCGCGGATTTACACTACACGCAAGGCGTCCTGTTCGAGCAGCGCGATCAGATCGACGCGGCGACGCAAGAGTATGCCCGCGCGCGGGCGATGGATCCCGGCAACGCGGACTACTTCATCGCCTATGTCGAGTGCCTGGTATCCGCCAACCGCGCCGCCGAGGCCATGCCGCTTCTCGATGAGAACCTCCACCGCTTCGACGAGAGCTTCTCGGTCGCGGCACTCGCGGGACACGTTGCGACCCTGCTGGGCGACGACGACCGCGCGGGAGTGTACTTCGCTCGCGCCTCGGTCGTCGACGACGAGTCCGTCATCGCCGAACAACACGGGTTGCTGTTGGCCCGCGCTGGTCGATGTGAAGAGGCGGTGGCCGTGCTCGGACCGGTCGCACAGCAGGAAGACGCTGAAGGCTCGGGCGCCGTGCGCCGCGCCTTGGCGACGTGCGAGCTGGCCCTGGGCCGGGCGGTCGCTGCGAAGGGACGGATGCTGGACTATGCCCACGCCCATCCGGATGATGCGGCCGCGCAGATCATCCTTGCTCAAGCGGCGATCGAAACGGACGACCTGGCGACGGCTGATCGAGCGCTCGCGGTCGTGGAGCAGCGCGCTGCAAACCACGCGGCGGTCTCGCTGACCCGTGCGGCATGGCACTGGCGGCAAGGCGAATACCCGGCGGCCGCAAGCCATCTCTACGACCTCGTCGAACGCGATCCGGAAAACGTCGACGCTTACCGCCTTCTGGCCGAAGTCCTGCTCCGCCAAAACCAGCCCGACGCGGCCAAGCAATGCCTTGAATACGTACGTGTTGGTGCGAGCAAGAATCAGCGCCCGAACTGACGGCAACACGTGCCTTGGGCGGGGCCAAGGCCCCGACAGCCGCCCACTCGGGGCAGTACTGTTAGGGGTTTTTCAGTTTTTTTGTTGACACCAGGGGGGGGGCGTTACCCTTCTCGCTCCGCGACGGTGGCGGCGGTACGGTTTTCCAGGTCTTGGCAAGGAGAACGAGCATGCGACCGAGAACCCATCTGGTGACCGGATTGGCGGGAGTGATCTTTGCGTTCGGCGTCGGTTTGCTTACGATTCCCTTAGCTCAGGGACAAGTGGCCCCGCCGTCGCACTGCGACGGGTGCCCAAACCCGGGCGCGCCGTCGCCCATGAATTGCAGCGCCGCCTGCCCCGGAGTCCAACAAGTGCCGCCAAATTGTTCAGTCTGCTGCACTGCGGGGGGCGCATGCAGTATGAAAGACGGAGAGGTGCAGGCAGCGGGCGCACCGGTGCCCCCTTCCAAGCCGAAGCCGCCGTCACGAGGCAAACTCCGACCGGCCGCGTGATCTAAGGGATTTCGTTCCGCCTGGGAGAGACGTCGGGAAGCTTCACGCGGACGGCGGAAATCGCGGTCGCCCCGGGCATCGCCTCGATTTGTGATCCATGACATGGGCTCGCCCACGCGCTCAATCAGGGCACGCCTTCTCCTCACCGCAATCGTACTCGCGGGCGCGGGCGGCTACGCACTGTTCGGTCGTGCGTCCACGCGGCCCACGACCCTGCTTGACGCCAAGCCGCCGACCGAGCCCATTGCGAGCGCGCGCCACTCGCAGTGGTACGATGAGAATCTGTCCTCTTGGGAGTCACTGGAGTATGTCTCGCTTAGCGATCGACAGTTGCTCCGCCAAACGGTGGGGGAGTTGGTCGCAGGGCGCCACTCCGGGCCCCCGTGTGATGAAGATCTGTTCATCCGGGACCTGTCGGATTTCCTTTACGCACTAGCGGCGCAAGAACCGAAAGAGTATTTGGCGCGTTTCGGTGAACCGCGGCGATTCGTCTCCCATCCTCTATCCGATCGAGGCTTGCAACTAAAATACCATTACCTCACTGGCCGCCCGATTCCGGACAACACGCCCGCCCAGGCACTGTTCGAGAGCTTCTGGTATACGAAGGCCAACGTCGTGGGTCGACCCGCGAAACTCGCCACCACCGCGCTGATCCAGTTTGCCTGGACCAATCCGCGCCCCAAGGATCGCCTCGGCAACGATGAAGCCCTCGCTTTTGTAACTTTCCCCAAGTTCTCGATGTATGATAACCCGGCGAACTTGAACTGGCTGGGATTCGCGTCGCAAGCCCTTCCTAAGCTGACGGAAATCACGTCGAGCTTCGAGGAACAGTTCGCCAGGGAGGGGCGAGCGCTTATCTGCGAATCGGTATTCGCCGTTCGCACTACCGACGACCGGATTGTTGTCTTGGAAGCCGCATTCTTCTTCTCGACTACGCTGGCCGCCTGGGACGTTCTTTGGGTCGCGAATAAAGCGCCTTTTTTTGTCTTCTGGCCGATCTAAGGTGCCGAACGGACTACGCGTGTGGAAGTCTCTTTCATTCGTCGGTGCTCTGGTTCCCGCGATCGTCTTCGCCTTTGCGGGCATCGTGAAGCTGTTGGATCCGTTTTCCCTTGCGAGTTTTCTCTCGTACGCGCTTTGGCTGTCGTTCCCGAGGGCGCTGACGCTGGCCGGCTGGATCGCAGGGTTCGAGGTCGTCCTTGCGGCTTGTCTGTGCCTGTTCTTTGGTCGCTCTCGGATACCGGCTTACGCCGGGCTTTGTCTCCTGGCTTTCTTCTGCGGCCTCCTGGTGGAGGTCCTGTGGCGCTGGCCCGATATGGCGACTTGCGGTTGCTTCGGGAGTCTGTCGGTCCGTTCGAACCCGCCGACGCCGCGAGTTCAATTGGCCATGGACTTGGGGCTGATGGCCCTTTTGGGTGCGCACTTGCTATCCTTCAGACGCAGCAGCCTGGAACACGCCGAATAGCCGATCGACCCGCGTAAGGCCCAATCGTCAACATGTCGCTACTGAGTAGGTCCCTCAAGGGCTCCCGCGATGTCGCGGGCGGCGGCGAGGACTTTTTCAAAGGCGGTGGCGTATTGGTCGAGGAGGGCGCGGTCGGCGGAGGGGAAGGCGGGCAGTTGGATCAGTTGAGCGTTGGCGGCAGTGGTTCGCGGGAGATCATCCTTGCGGTAGGTGGGCAGCGACTCACGGGGGAGGCCGTGCAATCGGGCGATGTCCACGAAAACGCCTTCGGTGAACACGGGCTGTTGATGGAGCAGCGGGTACTTGGGTCGGACGACGTCACATCCTTCGGCCTGGAGGGCGTTCACTAGGGCTTCGGTGGGCAGGCCGGTGGCCGCTTCATCGTTCTGGATGATGAAAAGGAAGTAGGCGCGCTCGATTCCCTCCGGGGCGAGGAAAGTGCGCAGGCCGAGCTTCTCCAATCGCCGCGACAAGTACTCGATGTTCGCGTTCCTTCGGGCGTTGCGTTCCGCCAGATGCTTGAGCTGCGTGCGGGCGACGGCCGCGGAGAGCGGGGCTAAGCGGTGCTTCATGCCGAACCCGGTGCCCGCGAATCGTCGAGCAGCCGTCGGTAGATTCAAGATGCGCTCGAAGTGTCCCAGGCACAGGGCGTGCTCGTGAATGGCGTCGTTGTTGGTGACGAGGATGCCGCCCTCGCCCGCGGGGGCGAGCTTGTTGGTCTGCAAGCTGAATACGGCGGCGTCGCCGAGGGTACCGACCGATCGCCCGCGCCATTTGGCGCCGTGGGCGTGCGAGGCGTCCTCGAACACCTTGAGCTTGTGACGCTCAGCGATCTTGAGCAGGGCGTCCATCTTGGAAGGCATGCCCCACAGGTGGACGACGACCATGGCTTTGGTGCGCGGGGTGATCTTGCGCTCTGCGTCCGTGGGATCGAGGCCGAGCTGCTGCGGCTCGGATTCGCAGAAGACCGGGACCGCGCCGCACCACAGGATGGGCATGACCGACGCCCAGTAGGTGGCCGAGGGGGCCAGCACTTCGTCGCCGGGTTTGAGGTCGAAGCTGTGCAATGCCGCGAAGATGGCCGACGTGCCGTTGCAGCAGGCCAGCGCGTGCTTCACGCCGAGCAGCGCCCGGTAATCGTCCTCCAGGGCGCGGGTGATCTTGTGGAGAGACAGTTCGCCGGAGCGAAGGACCTCTGTGACGCCTTGCACGTCCTCATCGGTGATGATGGGCCAGCGATTGGCGGCCGAGGCGTCCAAAGTCACCGCTCGTGATCCGCCTAGGATGGCCGCTCGCTCTGCTGTGGCGGTAGTCATCATAGCATCATTTTCCGCATACTAAGGCATAGCCGGTGACTGCTGGCAGCGTTTTCCAGCCTTAGACGTATCTCGATCGTAACTCCTCACAAGGCGAGAGCAAGTCGTCATGGCGTTAGAGCAAGCGAACAGCGGTCAGTTCCTCCGCCCCGCCGGGGCGGACTCGTTCTCTTTCGCCATTGTCCACGGGTGCGCTTCGCCCCAACCGTGGCTACAATCCCCCGCCCCTTCGGGGCGATACGCGATTTCGCGCTACAAACGCCCGCCTTTTTCCCTTGATGCGAGGATCGCGGCGCGTAACATGGGGATTCGGGCTGAAGAATCGGAAGGACGATCGCCATGCCGCTATTGGCTGTTTCCCCAAAACTTGGCGAATTGATCGAGTACCTCGAGAGTTTGACGGATCGCGCGCCGCTGGACGTTCTAGAGCGACGGCTGCGCGACCTGGACATCCAGGTTGAGGACGTGGCCGAGTACGCGCAGTTCAACGAAAAGAACTACCGGCGCAACCTCATCCGCGGCGGCGAGTGGTATCACCTGCTGGTGCTCTGCTGGCGCAGCGGGCAGCGCAGCCCGATTCACAATCACGCCCAATCCACGTGCGGGCTCAAGGTCCTGCGCGGCGTGGCGACGGAGACGAAGTTCGAGATGACCCCCAGCAACCTGGTCAAAGCGGTCAGTTCGCGCGATCAGCACGAAGGCTTGATCTGCGCTTCGCAGGATGCGGACATGCACCAAATATCGAACTTGCAGGCGGAAGGCGAAGACCTCATCACCTTGCACATTTACTCCCCGCCGCTGGTGAAGATGAAAACGTTCTCGCTCACCGATCGGACGGTGGGTGAGTACATTCCTGAAATCATCGAACACGTTCACGGGAGCGGCATTTGAGTGGCAAGCCACAAAGCCACGAAGCGACGGAGCCACGAAGAGAAGGGCATGGAGGCACGAAGGCCGCAGGCACAAAGAAACGAACTGCACGCCTCTAGGTAGCGAGTCACAAGCGGGCATGGCGCGGTACTCATCGGCACTCACCTTGCAAGACGATCCGACGGGCGCGGCGTCCGCGTTCGCCAGGAGCTTGAGCGCCGAAGCCCTGCTCTCCCTGGGATCGATGGAGGGGCTGCTGACTCACGTGGTGGAGCCGGTCGCGGCGGCGCCGGCCCGCCCCTGGGTTAAGTTGGTTCCCGGCTACGCGCTGTCCATTGCCATCGCCGGCGTTGCGTACCTTCTGCACGAGCTTCCAATCGCGCCGTTCACAGTCGTCGGGCCGGGCGGCATTCTGCGACACCCCGTCAGCGCTGCGATCATCGCCATCGTCATCGGCCTGCTTGTCCGCAACACGCTGGCCCTGCCGGATGCTCTGAAACCTGGCTGCAAGAGCGCAATTCGGACGTTTATTCCGATCGCCATCGTCCTGACCGGAGGCGGCCTTAACCTGGCCGTCCTTTCCACGGTCGGGGTTAGGGCCCTGGCTGTGGTCATCGTCTGCATCGCGATTGCCCTGGTCGGGGGATACTACCTAGGGCGGTTGTGCAAACTCAGTCGAAAGACGTCCCTGCTGATCGGTGCTGGGACGGCCATTTGTGGAAACAGCGCAATCGTCGCGACCGCACCGCTGATTGATGCAGAAGATGATGATATCGTTCTCTCTATCGGCACGGTGAACCTGTTCGGTCTGTTGGCGATGCTGGCATGGCCGGCGATGGGGCAGGCGATTTCACTCGGCAACGAGGCTTTCGGCGTCTGGGCGGGAACTTCGATCCATGCGGTCCCGCAGGTTTTCGCTGCGGGGTTTGCGTATAGCGCCGATAGTGGCACCCTCGCCGCGCTCGTGAAGCTGGTTCGTGTGGCTTGCCTGGCCCCGATGGTATTTCTGCTAGCCTTGATTCACTCCAAGCGGCATGCCTCGGACCCGGCCGGCTCATCACTGGTGGTTCACTATGCGAGATTGCTGCCCTGGTTTGTATGGGGATTCATGATTCTGAGTTTGGTCAATACGTTCGGGTTGCTGCCCACCCTATCGTTCAAGCCCATTAGCCCCCTGGGAGGGTTCGCGCCCGAGTCGATCACGATTCAGCTCAGCGCACTGTGCACAGCGGTCGCGAACCTCTTGCTGACGATGGACATGGCGGCCATCGGGCTGGAAGTGAACCTGCGGCAACTGGTGGCCGTTGGGGGTCAGGCGCTGCTGGCCGGGCTGCTATCGACCATCGTCCTGGGTGCGGGGAGTCTTCTCCTCGTCCTAATACTCTTTTAACCAATTCGGGCTTTTTTCCGCTGATAAGGGGCGTTATGGGGCAGTCATCCCGGTAAGAGCGGGGCTCCCTTGACCAGCTGGAAAAAACGGGGTTTCCCGGCCTGGGTATACCCTTGTATCGGGACGGCGCTTGGGGTATGATCCCAGGCCTGTTCCGGTCGGGGGACGGGGTACACCTAAAGTTTGGGGGGACTGAAACATTTCCGGCATTCCAGGATCGGAGGACGGTTCGCGTCGGCGCATGGTCCGCGCGAACGCAATCGGAGGATGGATCAGATGAGCGCGCAGAATCGGTCGACCGGGGGAACGTTGGGCAATCATTCACGTGCGTACACGCTGCTGGAGTCGGTGGCCGTCCTTGCGGTCATCGGCGCCTTGGCCGGCGCGCTCGCGCCGGCATTGCGCGCCCCGCAGCGCGAGGTGAAGACGGTTGCGCCTGATAGCCAATCTGATTCAAGCAACGTCGCCGGAGTTACGACCCGGGCGTGCTGTTTCGCGGCGAGTTGTCAGAACCGGACTCCGTCCGAGTGTGCGGCGGACGGCGGTATCACTGGACCTGCCGGATCGGTGTGCGGGCAGTTCAATTGCAACACGCCGGGCGCCTGCTGTGTGCCCGGAGGGTGCTTCGTGGGCCCGCCCTCGCAGTGTCTCCCATCGGGCAACTTCCGCGGCTACGGCACGAACTGCAACATCCCGAACATCTGCAACCCGAACGAAGCTTGTTGCCGCGGGCCGGAGTGCGCGTACATCCTTCCTAACTCCTGTCGCGCGGGCGGCGGCGAACCTCAGGGTCCGGGTTCGACGTGCGAGAACACGAACTGCGCCTTGCGACCGCAAGGTTGCTGCCGGACGGACGGATCGTGCGTCGTGGTCGATCCGCGAGCGTGCATCGCCAACCAGGGCCGGCCGCTGGGCCCCGATCGCGTCTGCGAAGGCGACGAGAACAACGACAACATCGACGATGCGTGCCAGACGGATCAGCCCTGTGAGGACTGCGGGCCCGGGCCGCACTGGGTCGATCAATGCGCGGAGGGCCTGGACGACATGCCCACCGGCGCTCTGGTGGGAATCGACACTTCTGGCGACTGCATCGCAGACGTGAATATGGTTCTTCATGGTCCGGCGGTGGTCCGCCGGTCCAAGCCGATGGATGACTCCAACAACTTCCCGGGAATCGCTCCCGACGACGGCCATCTCGAAGTGCTGGACACGGAAATGGTCTCCATGCATTTGACCGGCGGCGGGGCCGTCCTGCGCGCGGGGCTGGGCCAGAGTGTGGGGGCTCCGATCCAACGGACGTTGGGGGCCATCGTCGAGGACCCCGGTCTCCCGCCCCAGGCGGACAGCTTCTTCGACGTGTTCTTCGAGCTCGACCTGGGCGGCGGGCAGCGCGCCTACAACCGCACGCCTTTGCGGGTGCGGTCCAAGATCACCTGCGTGCCGCCGGACGCCGACTACCTCCATCCGGGCGGCTGCACGCCGCTCTATACGTCCCCGTTCCCCGGGGCGGGCACACAGGTCGGCAACCTGGTGTCGGCCAACCACGAGCCGTACATCGAGTGCGGGAGCGGCGCCACGGGCGACTGCCGCGAGCCTCATGACACACCCTTCTGCCGGAACAAGGAATGCTGCCAACGGGTTTGCGAACTCGCGACTTCGTGCTGCACGCAAGCTTGGAATCCAAACTGCGTGGCACTCGCCCAACAAGTCTGCCAGCCCTCCGGGGCATGTTGCCGTCCGCAGGTTTGCGAGAACGCCGGGACCTGCGATTCCGGGTTCTCCAATTGCCACAATCATCCCGACTGTTTGTGTTTCCAGACGGCCGAGGACGGGAGCAGTTGCACGACAAGTCACTTGTGTGGTGATCTTGTGGTGTGTCCCAACGGGACGGTGGACTGTCCGGTCGGGCAAGTCTGTTACGTGAATACTTGTTGCGGGGAACCCGTGTGCGCGCCGGAAGACTGTCCGACCGCGGCGGCTGCCGCCGCCTTGACCGCGGAACCGGCGGAACAGACAGAAGGCCGGCTCACGATGAGCGGCGGCAAAGTGGACTCCACCGCGGGTGCGGGCGGCGGGTGCTTCGAGACGCATGAGACTGCATGCCAAGAGATCGGCGGGAACTTCCAAGGCGCCGGCACCACCTGTCTCAACACCGAGTGCGGGCCGCCGGTCGAAGGGTGTTGTCTACCCAACGGCGCCTGCATCAACGTGGTCCCCGACTATTGCCGTCAACTGCAGGGCGTGCCTCACGGCGCGGATTCGCGTTGCCAGGGCGACTCCAACGGCAACGACATTGATGACCTTTGCGAGGTCGACGATCCGTGCGAGGACTGTGGGCCAGGTCCGCACTGGGTCGACTCCTGCCCCGGCGGCATGGACGTCATGCCCACGGGAGTGGTTGCGGGCATCGACACGGACCTGGACTGCGTCGCCGACCTGAACATCATTCTGGACGGTCCGGCCAACGTGGCGAGGGCCAACTCTTCGGACGATTCGACGAACTACCCCGGCCTGCGGCTCACGGACCTGCACCTGGATGTCATCGACACCGAGATGGTCTCCATGACCCTCACCGGGGGCGGCGTCACGCTGATCGCGGGCGGCGGCTATGGCCAAGGCGGCGTGCTGCGGCGTTCGCAGGGAGCGATCGCCGAGCAGCCAGGCGACGCGTCGCAGTCGGACAGCTTCTTTGACGTCTTCGCCGAAATCACGCTCGACGGCGGAAGCTCGTTCCTCTACAACCAAGACCCGCTCAAGGTCAGCACGATCATCAGTTGCCTGCCGCCGCAGGGTGTGTACGTCCACCACACCGAGTGTCTACCTCTGTACGACTCGGCGCAAGGGGGCACGCAGGTCGCCAATCTGGTGTCCGCGAGGCACGGCACGTACCCCACGTGCGGGAGCGAGGTAACCGGTCCTTGCAACGAGCCACACGATACACCCTTCTGCAACCACGGCGATTGCTGCGCGGCGGTTTGCGAGCAGTTGCCGCAGTGCTGCGAGCAGTCATGGGACAAGGGCTGCGTCAGTTACGCTCAGAAAGTCTGCGAGCCCTTTGGAGCGTGCTGCGCCGGGGGCGCGTGCCAAAGGGCTGACACTTGCGCCGGTGGATTTGACACCTGCGGCGGCGACCTGGGCTGCTACTGCTTTGAGCTGGCCGGCGACGGCGGGCTGTGCACGCGAAACTTCTTCTGCGACCGCGTGCAGTGTCCCAACGGACATTCCGATTGCCCCGCGGGCCAACGCTGCTTCGTGAATACCTGCTGTGGAGCGCCGGTGTGCACGGTTCCCGGTTGCCCGGCTCCAGGCGGTACGTCGGCGGCGGAAGAGGGCGATCCCTCCGCGGGCATGGCGTTCAACCGGCCGGACAACGTGAGCGGCATTTTCCCGGGCACCGGTCCCTGCCAGAACATGACTCGACTAAGCTGCGAGAACATCGGTGGGTTCTTCCGGGGCGGCGGCACCACGTGCGAGACGGTGGAGTGCGCCGATGAGCAAGCCTGCTGCCTGCCGGACGGGAGCTGCCGTACCGCCATTCCTTCGCAATGCCACCAGGCCGGCGGTGTGCCTGGCGGAGTGGGCTCGAATTGCCGGGGCGATAGCGATGGAGACGGTATCGACGATGCGTGCTTCACTCGGTCGTGCGAGGAATGCGGTCCGGGCGCGCACTGGATCCACAATCCACCATGCCCGCCGGGAGGCAGCGGTCAGGACACGCTGCCCTCGGGAGCGGTCGCCGGAATCGACGTGAACAATGACTGTGTGGCGGACTTCAACTTCATTCTTGGCGGGCCTGTGACCATCGCCAAGGTCGGGCCGCGCGACGACTCCGGTGTCTACACCGGTCTTCGCCCGATCGATGGGCACTTGGACGTGATCGATACCGAGATCCTGGCCATGAGCCTTACGGGCGGAGGAATCACGCTGAAGGCCGGCGAGGGATTGGGGATGATTCCGTTGCGGCGGACCAGCGGGGCTATCGCCGAGCAGCTTGGCAATCCGGCCCTGGCGGACAGCTTCTTTGACGTGTTCTTCGAGATTACCGATGGGGGCGGTTTCCAGGTCTACAACCGCACGCCCGTTCGCGTGGAGACAACGATCACGTGCCTGCCGCCCGACGGAATCTACGCCCACATTACCGGATGCACACCGCTTTATAGCTCGCCGCACCCCAACCAGGGGACATTCGTTGCCAATCTGGTGTCGGCCAACCATTTCACGTACCCCGGGTGTTGCTTTGGGGAGGTTTGCCGGCAACTGCCGGTCACCGTTTGTGAAGCGCAAGGCGGCACGGTGGTGCCGGATTGCCTGGGCGACAGTGACAATAACAAGGTTGACGACGCGTGCGAGAAGCAGGCCTGCTGCCTGCCCAACGGAAAGTGCGTGGAGACGATCCCCGCGCGTTGCCGCGAGGCAAACGGCGTTCCTCAAGGGCTTGGCTCGGAGTGCGCCGGGGACAGCGATGGCGATGGCATCGACGATCGGTGCCCGGCTCGGCCGTGTGAAGAATGCGGACCTGGTCTGCACTGGATCCACAACCCGCCGTGCCCGCCGGGCGGCCACGGGCAAGACACGGTGCCCTCGGGGGCCTACGCGGGCATCGACTTCACCGGCGACTGCATCGCGGACTTCAACATGATCCTGAGCGGTCCCGCGACCATCCGTAAACGCGGGCCGGTGGACGCTTCGCACTTCGTGCCGGGACATCCCGTCGACGGTCACCTGGACGTCGTGCAAACCCAGCTCATTGCCATGGAGTTGACCGGCAGCGGCGCGACCCTACGGCTCAACCCGCGGCGACCGTCGCGCGGCGAGGTCGTTGAACAGTTGGGCAATCCGGCGCTGGCCGACAGCTTCTTCGACGTATTCTTCGAAGTCGATCTAGGCGGAACCCGCCTGTACAACACGGACGCGGTTCGCGTTGCGACCGTGGTTCCGTGCCTGCCGCCGGACGGCATCTACACGCACATCGGCGGTTGTACGCCGCTGTCGACTTCACCGGATCCCAACGAGGGCGAGATCGTCGCCTTCCTGACCTCGGCGAATCACTTTACGTATCCGGGTTGCTGCCTGCCGAACGGGCAGTGCATCGAGACGTCCGGGCCGGCTTGCGAGGAGCGCGGCGGCACGGTCGTGCCCAAGTGCTTGGGCGACAACAACGGCAATCAAGTCGACGATGCATGCGAGCGCAAGTGCGAGCCGACGCCGGACGGATCGGCCTGTGCGCCGGTAGATTGTCCGAGTCGCGTGGATCGCTGTGCTCCGCGCTGCGTGAAGTTCAACCCGTCTACGGGTCGTGTCGGGGTGACAGAGTGCGAGTGCACGAACATCGAAAAGTGCCATATGGAGCTCGCCCCGTCGTCGGACGGAGTGGTGGCGGGCGGTGGCGGCGGTTGCGTCGTTCCGGATAACGGTTCGGGAACGGTCACCCTGCCTCCGGCCGGGTGCGAGTATCTCAGCCCGGCGGACGTGCATCAGATTATCGACGGGCTGCCGCCGGGTACGACCATCGAGCTCGGAGCGATTCACCGGGAGTTCATCTGCCATCAAGGCGGCGCCGGCGGCGTCTGTTCCTTCATTCCGGACGTGGACTGCAGCGAGCAAGGAGGCAGTCTGGGCGGCGAGAAGGAGTGCGTCGATTCGTTCCTCGCCCTCGACATGCACGGAACGAACACGCTGAACGGCTTTGATCGCATGATGAACGTGCCGATCAGTTTCGAAACACATACGGCCCCGCGGGCGCCGGGCGATCCGGTGCAATCGTTCGACACGGACATGTTCCGTCTGTTCGGCCAGATCACCAATCCGTCGGCCGGCGATCCCGATTTCGATTTACTGAGGATCGTCGCGGGTACGGACTTCGGCTTGCCGAGCCCCGGGCACACCGTGCTCACGCGCCTGGGCGGCAATTGGGCCGTCGACAGCTTCTTCGACATCACCTACCGCATCGACTTCGTCGGCAAGCCAGGCGGCAAGCTGAGTGGCATGTCCGGCAGTACGACCGGCACCATTCGCATGCAAACCGCCCCGCCGTTCAAGTGCCGCGGAGGATGCGATGAGAATCAGATCTGCCGGCCGCGGCGGTCGCCGAATGCGGACGGAACGTGGGATGTCTGCTGTGTGTGTACACGACGTGTCGTCGAGGTGGACCACTTCGAGTCCTCCAGAGCCAAGATGGTGCTGCAGTATCCGGATGGGGCGAGTGAATCCATCGACCTGAGCGGCCCAACGATGGTCCACGTGTTCTTCGAGGGTGACGACGAGGGCGATGCCGTCGATGACGACGGGGACGGCCTGGATGACGCGGGAGCGCAGCTCGTTCACATGAAGATGACGGGCGTGAGCCCGCGGCTGGGGTCGCTGGAAGTGCGATTGCACCCCGGCAAGCCGTCTCAAGGCGAGATCGAGGAAAAGGCCAACACCGTGCCGGGGCGGCTGGACCTTCCGCCGTTTGCGCCTGCCGGAGCGGCGTTGAGCTTCTTCGACGTGTTCTTCGAGATTCAGGCGGGCAATCTGCTGTTCCATACGCAGCAACCGAAGCGCATGGAGAGCCAGATCAGGCACAAACCGCCCGCCCCGGGCGACACCTACGAGAACCCGGACAAGATTCCGTTGCTCGACGCCAACGGGAACCCGACCGGAATCAGCCTCGGGGCGAGCAGTCACACGCCGAACCCCGGTGCAGAGCAGGCGTGCTGCCTGCCGCAGGGCGTTTGTCGATTGGCAACGCCTGAGCAGTGCAGGGACGCCGGCGGCGTCCCGCAAGGGCCCAACACGCAATGTGAGAACATTGAGTGCGTGCAGCCGACGGTCCTGCGATGGGAGTCGGTCGTGACGCACGGCCAGGGCGTCGGCCCGGTGGCCATCCCGCTCGCGCCCGACGGGAGTTCCTCGGAGCCGCGAAGCGCGGTGAGGAAAGTCGTGATCGTGTTTGACGGCCCGATCGATCCGGCGTCGGCCATCCTGGACAACGTCAACATTTGCGGCCTCAAGCCTGGGCCCACACTCGGTACATTCGTGCCCGTCGACTTGAGTGGGGTCATCATCACCGTGAAGACCTCGAGCCCCTTCACGAGGCTGGAGATCAACTTCGCGCCCGGGCTGCCTGATTACGCCCGGTATCTGATCTCCCTTAAGGGGATCTATGGACCAGGCGGGCCGCTCAAGCCCGGCAACGGCGGGCTATCTCGGCAGTTCACGGCGCTGCAAGGCGATGCCAACGCGGATCGGCGAGTGAATGCCACCGATGTGGGTGGGTGCCGAAGCCTGGTGCCTCGAAATCCGATCAACCCGACGTCAACCCAAGAAGTTCGGTGCGACGCGAATAACGACGGCCGGATCAATGCGACGGACATAGGGGGCATTCGAAGCAAGGTGCCCAACGACGCGCGATCGATTCCCAAGCCGGAGTGTCCATAACCGCGGTGGCGAAGCGTTCCACCAGGAAGGCATGATTTCTCCGCCGGCGGACTGGCGAGTCGCCCAAACGGGTCGGCTCGCCAGTTCGCCGAACGGGACCGAGACCGCGGCGCGCATTTCGCGGTGCACTCGCACCGTATTTCCGGCTTCTTTTCGCAATCTGTGACCCACCCGTGACGCGCCGATTACCTAGTAAGCGGCGCAACCAGCCGCTACCATGCGCATGGCGGCGCGGCGGGCCAGCCCGTTGATTCCGAGCTGCCCCGTTGTTGAACACACCGCAACGGGCGGCGTTCGCCTGCGGCGTCGGGCGGTTACCGGGGCACGACGATGCGCACGACCGGCCGGCCAGACACCGACGTAGAGTATGCGTATGCCGTCGCTGTTTCTGCGAGCCGTGGTGACCGCCGCTTCGACCGCTTGCGCGCCGAGTCTGTTTGCCCAACAGGCGGAACAGCGCCCCCCGCAGGCCGTGTCGAGGACCGTCCCCTCCGTGGCGCCCGTGGGCGGGCCGATCCTCATTGAAACCTCCGCGCCGATCCTCAACCTCTTCACCCGGGCCGAGGATGGCATTGCCCGAGAAGATTGGAAGTTCGCGATCGATTCCCTCCAACGGATCATCGAAGATCCCGAGGGCGCGCTAGTCCCATGGTTCGAGGGCGGCACCGATGTCGACGGGCTCTTCGAGTCCGCCCGGCGGCTTGCTACGCGGAACATCGCCACGCTACCACCGGCAGGTCTCGAGGCTTACCGCATCCTGTACGACGGGCGCGCCAAGGCTCTCTTCGAGCGCGCTCGCGCGGACCACGACACTGCGGGGTTGCGGACGGTCGTGGATCGGTATCAGCTGACCCAGTACGGCGATGATGCCGCCGATTTGCTGGCCTCCTGGTGTTTGGACGAAGGGCGTCCGGCGGAGGCACTGGCGGTGCTGATGGACATGCGCGAGCTCGCCGAAGACTCCGACGTTCCCGCGGCGCTCATCCTTGGCAAACTGGCGGCGGCAAACGCCATGCTCGGACAGCGCGACCAAGTAGATGCGGTCCTTGAGGAAGGGCCGGCGGGCCGATCGGAGTGGGCCGATGAGTTGCGAGCGTTGGCCCCCAGGCCGGATCGGGGCGCGGCCGAAGCATCTTGGTGGCCCCAGCTTTACCGCGTGATGCCTGCGTCGGAGCCCTCGCTAAGCGCCCTCAAGCTCGAATACCGCATGCCGGGCTCGGCCGCCGGATGGTGGAGCTGGATTCATGACGATGCCCCAGACGCGCCGTTGGTGCTTCCCGCCGGCCGTTTGGCCTCCGACGGGCGCGACATCTACGTTCGCCGACCGGGTGGCTGCGCGGCGCTCGATCGCGACGATCTTACGGTGCTCTGGGAGTCCACCGACCCGCGCGCGCCCAGGACCCCATCCGTTGCACGCCCCGCCGCGCAACCAGGGACTGCCCGATCCGCCACCGAAGGGGCGGTCGAGGACTACATTGCGGAGTCCATCACCGCGGCCCATGGGCTGGTTTTGCTCGTGGAGCGCGGCTTGGCGCCGGTCCGGACGGGGCCCAATCTCTTCGTCGCGCCCGGGCGACAGGCCCAGCCATCGAGGACGGATCTCGCCACGCGGCTTATCGCGTACGACGCGCGATCCGGTCGACTGCGATGGCACAGCGGGACGATCGACGATCCCGAAGGGGCTTTGAGCGGCGCCCTATTCCGCTGGTCTCCGATCGCCGTCGGCGCCGAGCTTTGGGTCCCCTATTCCAGGCAAACCGACTTTCACGTCGCAGTCCTCGATCCGGGAAGGGGCGCGGTCATCAAGACCATCCTCCTCGGTTCCGTGACTCAACCTATCGATTCGTTCGGACCGGCCGCGCCGCCAACCTATGCCGATGGCATCGTGTTCATCCCGTCGGGCTTTGGGACGCTTTTCGCAGTCGATGGTCAGCACCGCACGGTGCGTTGGGCGCGGCAGTACGATCAGATACGTGCGCGCACGCCGACGATGCTTTCGGCCGCCGCTTGGCTGACCGGAGAACCGCTCGTTGCCGGAGGGTTGGTGATTCTGCCCCCCGAAGAGCACCGCGGGCTTCTCGCCTTATGGGCCGCCAGCGGACGGACACGTTGGACCGTTGCCGTCGATGGCGGCGCTTACCCCATCGCCGCGGATGCCAAGCACCTCTGGATCGGGGGGCGGGGCATTTCCTGCCTCGCACTCGCGACCGGCGAAGTCCTTTGGCGGACTTACTTGATCGCCACTCCCACCGGGCGAGCAGCCGTGTGCGGGGACCTCATCTACGTACCGACCGCCGCGGGCTTGCTGAGCCTCGATGCCCGATCAGGCGAGTCGGTGGGCATCGAGCCTGCGGCCGCATCGGATACGCCGCTCGGCAATCTGTTATGTACGTCGACGGCCCTCTATAGCCTCGATCCCACGTCGGTACGCGCGTTCCCCGATGTAGAGCGCACGTACGCCATCGCCCAGGCTCGATTCGACCCGATGGAACCTGCCAGCGTGGCGCGGATGGCTTGGGCGGAGCTGATTCGCGACGCGCCGCAAGAGGCATGGGCCCTCCTGGAGAGAATCCCGTCCCGGACCATCGCCGAGGATCCACCCCTCGCCGCGGCGATCAGCCGCATTGGGGTCGAGGCGTTGATGCGCATCGCGCGCCGTGAGACGGCGGGGTCGGCGCGGGCGCTGGCTTGGCTGAGGCGTGCGGAGTCGGTCGCCGCCGGCGCGGCGGACCGAATCCGGTGTCGCTTGGAGATGGCCGAGCAGCAGATCGTCGCCGGCCGGCATGAGGAGGCCTACCGCGAGCTGACGGCACTCGGATGGAGCGATGACGGCGACCGGATCGTCCGTGTTGCCGATTCGGTGGATGCGCCGGCGAGAACGGAAGCGACCCGGAGGCTGATCGCGTTGGAGGGACGGCTGGACTCGGACTTGCGCGCCAGGATGAAGACCGAAGCCATGGAGCAAGTGGATCGAGCGAGCCGCGCGCTGGAAGCTCCGGGCGAGTCGCGCGCCGCGAGGTGGCGGCTGCGGGCCCTCGCCGAAGTTCACGCCGCGACGGGCGCCGGCCAACGCGCATTGTTGGAGCTTGCCGAGCGGGAAAGCGAGCGATCGGCCTTCGAGAGCGCCGAGCTCCTGCTTCGCGAGTGCGTGAGCCGACCCGCCGACCCGCTCTTGACGACCGCAGGATGGGTGGAGCTTTGCGCCCTCTATGACCGCTCCGGTTTGGACTGGCCGGCGGCGCTCCATCCGTGCTTGATGGAACTGGAGGCGCGTTTTGGCGCCGTGACCTTCGATGGAGTTGGCGACGTGGGCTCACGGATCACGCGAGGCCAGCGAGTCGCCGATTGGGTCGCACAAGTCCGGTCGTCGGCGCCCGCGGGAGCGACTCCCGGGCCCAGGGCAGACCATCCCACGGACACGATCGTCCTCATGAACGAACCGGCGTGGACGCGGGGCACGACCGAGGGCAATCCGGCGACGAACTTCGGTCGCGTGGTTGACTTTGGCGAAGCTTCGCAGGCCGCGTTGCAGGACCGATTGGTTGTGTTACGGCAGGACGGCCTCATCGAGTGCTTAAACCTCATCGACGGCGAGCCCCTGTGGGAGACGCAACTGCGAAACGCCGGCGATTTTCTCGACCCTGCGACGGTCCAGAACCAACCCGAAGGGCCGCGGCGCGCGGTAGCCGACGGCCAAGTCGCCGTCTTTCACCATTTCGACGGGCTGTATGCCGTGGGCCTGCTGACCGGGCGACGTCTGTGGGTCAGGCCGCTGGAGGTCGTTCAGGAACCGGCGCGGACGTACTTGCGGGATGGGGCGATGGCCGCGGGCGATGGCCTGCTGGCGGCGATGCCGCGAGACGGCTGGCTCACGCTGATGCGTCTGACGGACGGCTCGACGGTGTGGGAGCGCGACTTGCGTGGGGAGCCGGTCGATCGCATCTGGATGCACGGTGATCGCATCCTCACGTTGGACGGCTCCGGCGAACGCCTCCACATCCTGAACCGCGCCGACGGGGAGTTGGTCAAGCAGGTGCTTTTCGAGCAGCCCAATCGCGGCAGTCCCGCCATTCCCTTGGTTCGAACCGGCGGCATGGTCATCGGCCCGGACCTGTCGGCTGGGTCCAACACGGTCTTCGCCGTGGACATGAGGACGGGAGAACAAGCGTGGCGAATGGAGCCGGAATTGCCGGTCCTTCATTTGTTCGAGCCGCAAGAGGGGTTCGTCGGACTGGGTGTTGGTCAGGGGTCGGCGCAAGTCGTGGATGCTGCCAGCGGAGAGATCGTCCTGGAGCGACAAGTCCCGACGGGCCGCGCCGTGCTGGGCGGCGCCTTGGTTGACGGCACGCTCGTCCTCCGCGCCGACGGCCTGCGCCAGCAAAAGCAGGTCGTGGAGTTGTTTGCATTCGATGTGGCCACGGGCGAGCCGGTTTGGCATCGAGACGATGTAGGCGGACTGGCGTCCGCGGAGAAGGTTCTCCCCCTGGAGCAGGGTTTGATTGCGGCGTTGACGGACTCGGTGAAAACGGATATCAGCGGGACAGGAGCGGCCACGCGGGGGAATCGCACCGTCTTGACGTTGATCAACGCAAAGACCGGTCAGGACGCCGGGGCAAGCGTTGAGGTGACGACGATGATCACCGGGCAGCGCTCCGCCGTCGACGTGTTTGTGCGGGGAGGCGTTGTGGTGATGGGTTCCAATCGTGGACTTCACGCCTTCCGCACGAAGGCCGTGCCGCGGGCGGACGTGGGAGGAAACTTCTAGTGTCCAAGGTCGGCCTCAGCGCCGGCGTTGTCGTCGTCGTGGCGATTTCGCCGGTTCCCGGAATGCGCGCCCAAGAGGCGCCCCCGGCCCCCGCTGCGCCGCTGCGCTTGCCTAAACACATCACGCCGGAAGCCCATCAGGCCATCCAGCGGGGATTGGCCTACCTCAGCCGAACGCAGGATCGCCAGGGATCGTGGTCGAACAAGGGCGCCTTCGGCGAGTATCCGGTGGCCATGACGGCGCTGGCGGGATTAGCCTTGCTCATGGACGGCAATACCACGACGCAGGGGCGCTATTCCCCGCAGGTCGATCGGGCCGCGAACTTTCTGCTCCGCGCCGGCACGCAGACAGGCCTCATCACTCGCGGCGACGAGGACTCGCGGCCCATGTACGGGCACGGTTTTTCGATGCTCTTCCTCAGTCAGCTCTACGGAATGACCGAGGACGCGACCCGCGCGCAGCAGATGCGCGACGTGCTCTCGCGAGCGGTGCAACTGACGGCACGCGCCCAGAGCGACGCGGGCGGCTGGATCTACACGCCGGATTCGAACAGCGACGAAGGCTCCGTCACCATCACCCAAGTGCAAGCCCTTCGATCGTGCCGTAACGCCGGGATTACCGTGCCCAAGGACGTAATTGACGATGCGATGGAGTATCTGGTCGCTTCGCAAAACAGCGACGGCGGCATTCGTTATTCGCTGCGGCAACAGGGGGGCGGCTCGCGACCGCCCATCACCGCCGCGGCCGTCTGTTGCTGGTACAACGCCGGTGATTACAACAATCCACGAGCCAAGCGGGCGCTGGAGTTCGCCAAGGACAAGATTCGCCCCTCGGGTACGTCCGGCGGGCACGACTACTACGCCCACTTCTACCTCGCCCAGGCCCTGTACGTCGCCTCGGATGCGTATTGGGATGAGTATTTCCCCAAGCGCAGGGATTACTTGATCGGTCAGCAGCAATCTGACGGCTCGTGGTTCGGCGACGGGGTGGGCGACGTGTATGGGACGGCCATCGCCCTTACCATCCTCCAACTTCCCTATAATCAGATTCCGATTATGCAACGATGAGCAGAGAATCTGAATGGCGGGTGCGGAATGGGGCATTCCGAATGCACAATTCGCATTCATGAGGCGAGAAAGAAACGCGGAGTCAAGAATGAAAGATCAATCAGCGACGTTGACCCCATCGGGTGCGGTCTCGGGCGTGGATGATGCGACCGTCGTGGAGCAGCTTCGCTCTGCGTATGGCCGCATTCGCAAAGAGCTGGCCAAGGTGATCGTCGGGCAGGACGAAGTGCTCGAGCAGTTGCTCATTGCCTTGTTCGCCGGCGGGCACTGCATCCTCGAAGGCGTTCCCGGCTTGGCGAAGACCCTGACGATTTCCACGCTGGCACGGTGCTTGAGCCTGTCGTTCAACCGCATCCAATTCACACCCGACCTGATGCCCTCCGACATCACCGGCACGGAAGTCATTCAAGAGGATCGCGCCACGGGCCATCGAGCGTTCAAGTTCCTGCGCGGTCCGATCTTCGCCAACGTGATTCTGGCGGACGAAATCAACCGCACTCCGCCCAAGACCCAGGCGGCGCTCCTGGAGTCAATGCAGGAGAGGCAGGTGACCATGGGCGGCGAGCGGCACCCCCTGGCGCCGCCCTTCTTCGTCCTTGCCACGCAGAACCCCATCGAGCAAGAGGGGACGTACCCGCTGCCCGAAGCACAGCAAGACCGCTTCCTGTTCAAAGTGTTCATCGGTTACCCCACGTACGACGACGAGTACACCGTCGCGGAGCGCACCACCGGCGACCTCGACGCGGTGATCGAGCCGATCCTCTCCGGCGCGGACATCCTTCGCTTCCAGCACCTGGTGCGTCGCGTGCCCGCCGCGGAGGACGTGATTCGCTACGCCCTCGATCTGGTTCGCAGCACGCGCCCGAACGAGGATGGCTCGCCGAGCATCGTCAAGAAAATGATCACCTGGGGCGCGGGGCCGCGCGCCGTCCAGGCGCTCATCCTCGGCGGAAAGGCTCGGGCAGCGCTCTACGGTCGCCATCATGTGTCCGTGGACGATATCCGCGCGCTCGCCCATCCCGTGCTGCGCCATCGGATCGTGACCAATTTCTCCGCGGAGGCCGAAGGCTACACCTCCGACCGACTGATCGACGAATTACTCGGCAACGTGCAACCCTACACCACGCACCTGGATCGTGATGAACGCGTTCGCAAAGTACTTTCGTCCTGAGGTCCTCAGCAAGATCTCACACTTGGAGCTCCGCGCCCGCCACGTCGTGGAGGGTTTCGTCAGCGGCATGCACAAGAGCCCGTACAAGGGCTACAGCGTCGAGTTCGCGCAGCACCGCCCGTACGCCCCGGGTGACGACATCCGCCACCTCGACTGGCGAGTCTACGCCAAGGCCGATCGCTTCTTCATCAAAGAATATGAAGAAGAGACGAACATGCGCGTGCACTTGCTGCTCGATTGCTCGGGTTCGATGGGCTACCCGGAGCACGCCGGCACGGGACGCATGACCAAGTGGGATTACGCATCCACCGTCGCCGCTTCGCTGGCGCACCTGCTCATCCATCAGCAGGACGGCGTGGGACTCACGCTTTTTGACAGCGACATCCGCAAGCAGCTCCCCGTTTCGACCAACCGCGCCCTTTTGAGCGACCTGACGCACGCCATCGAGTCCGCTCACCCGGCCGCGAAGACCGACGTGAAAATCCTCTTCCCGCACTTAGCCGGTCGAATCCCCCGGCGAGGAATGGTGGTCATTCTGTCCGACCTGCTCACCGACGTGGACGACGTCATTCGCGGCTTGCAGCGCTTTCGCTACGGCCGGCACGACGTGCTCGTGCTGCACGTGCTCGACCACGACGAGCTGCAATTCCCCTTCGCCGATCGCACGCTCTTCGAGGGGATGGAGGAAGTGTTGGAAGTGCTGACCGACCCACAGTCCTTGCGCGACAGCTACTTGAACAATCTTGAGGCGTTCCTTACCCGAGTTCGCCGCGCTTGCCTCGACCTCCGCGTGGATTACGCGCTGATCAGCACGGCCGACAGCGTGGACATCGCCCTCACGACATTCCTTGCGACGAGAATGCACAGGCAGAGGGCGAGAGCATGAGAAAAAGCAACGAGGCAACGAGGCAACAAGGCAACGAGGCGGGGCCGACGGGTTAGCGCATGACTACAGGCGTTCCCATTCTTGCTGCCTTCGTCACGCCGGCCCTCGCCGCGGCGGGCGCGGCGGCGGTGTCGTTGCCGATCATCATTCACTTGTTGGCTCGCCGCAGATTCAAGCGGATTCGCTGGGCGGCAATGGACTTCCTGATCGACGCCGAGCGCCGCAATCGCCGCCGGATTCGCATGGAAGAGTGGATCCTGCTGGCGCTTCGCTGTCTGGCGGTGGCGCTGGCCGGGCTTCTGGTGGCGCGCCCTTTTGTGACGCCTTCGGGATTGGCGTCGGCGTGGGGCGGATCGCGGCGCGTCGAGCGGGTCTTCGTCGTCGACGACTCCTTCAGCATGGCCTACGAGACGCCGGCGGGCACGCCCTTTGAACGAAGCAAGACGGGCGTTCAGCGGCTGATCGAAACGATCCGCCGCGAGACGCCCGACGATACGGTCACCGTGATGCGGATGTCCGCGCCGTCGAAACCACTTGAAGCCGGCGCCTCGCTCGACGAGGCCGGCGGGGAGGAGCTGCTCGCCCGCTTGGAAGGGATGAGCGCTTCTTCGCGGTCCATCGAGCTCGCCGCCGTGTTCGAGGGCGTCGCCGAAGCGTTGCAGCGCGACGCGGGAATCGTGAATGCCGCCGTGTACCTGTTCAGTGATTTTCAGCGCAAGGACTGGGCGTCCCATGAGCCGCCGCCTTCAGCCGGCGCGGACTCCGCGCGGGCGGAGGCCCGCGGCTCGCTGACCGCGCCGCTGTCGGCATGGGCGGCGCAGGACCGGGCCCTCCGCACGGTGCTCATCAACGTGGGCGAGCCGGAGGCCTCGAATGTCGCGGTGACGGCCGTCAGCCTGCCGACCGGGCAGCCGGTCGCCGGCGCGGCCGCCCCGGTCCGAGCCACGATCGGTAATTTCTCCGACCGCGACATCCAGAACTTGGAATTGCAGCTCAGCGTCGCCCATCGTCCTCAGCCGTCCAAGGCCCTGCCGTCGCTCGCTCAGCGGCAGACGGCTTCGGTCGATCTCGACGCGGACTTTCCACGCCCGGGCGATGAACCGATCCGGGTGGAGATTCCGCGGGACGCGCTGCCCATCGACGACGTTCGCTACGCGGCGGCCGACGTGGTGAGCGCCATTCGAGTTCTGGTGGTGAATGGCGAACCCACGGCCGACGAGTACGACGACGAAGTGCAACTGCTGACCACGGCGCTCCGGCCCGAGGGTGAAGTATTCAGCGGGCACGAGGTTGTGGTCGTGGACGAGGCCGGGGTCGAGGATGAGAGCCTCCCGGGGTTCCACGTTCTGATCCTTGCGAACGTCTATCGACTCGCCGAGGGAACCACCGAAGCCGTCGATCGCTTCGTGCGCCAGGGCGGCGGCCTGCTGGTCTTCCTTGGCGATCAGGTTGACGCGGAATCGTACAACAGCGGGCTCTATCGCGGCGGGCAAGGGATTCTGCCCGTCGAGCTGGGCGAGATCGTCCGCGCGTCCGATGCCGCTCATCTCGTGGTGACCGACCGGCTTCACCCGGCGCTCCGCGCCGTGGGGCGCGAGGACGACCCCTTGGGGATCGCCCAAATCCGCTTTCGCGAATATTTCGCCGCAAAACTCGACGTGCCGGAAGGCGAACGTGACGCGCCGTCGGCGGGTGACGCGGCCGTCATCGCCCGGTTCAACGACGCCGAGGGACATGCGGCCATTGTGGAAGGTCGCGCCGGGTTGGGCCGGGTGGTCCTTGTCACCACCACGGCGGACAAGGAATGGAACCAGTGGCCCGATCACCCCACCTATCTGCCCGTCATGACCGAGCTCATTCGCCACGTGGCGCGGAGAACGGACGGAGAGGGGGACCTCACCGTGGGGGCGACGATAGAGGTCCACGTCGATGCGACTTCATTCGAAGGTGACGTCATGGTCCGCCCGCCGGGCTATCCGAACGAGCCGGAGGCGACGATGGCGGGCTCGCCCGCGACCGATGGTCGCGGGCTGGTGGCGCGATGGGAGCACACGGACTCGGCGGGCTTGTATCAGTTCGTTCTGCGGCGGCGCGATGGCGGCGAGGTAACGCGAAGCGTGGCTGTGAACCTCGATCCGCGGGAGAGCGACTTGTCCATGGCCGGCGAAGTCGAGGTGCGCCGGGCCATGGGCGGCCTACCGTATGAGTATGTTCAGGGGTTGGACCGGTTGAACGAGGCCGCCGGCGAAACGCGAACCGAGCTGTGGAAGCCGGTGCTCGCCGGCATCGTCTTCGTGTTGATGATCGAGCAATTCCTCGCCTGGCGTTGGGGGAGGAGACGGTAGATGAAACATCAAGGCAGCGAGGCAACAAGGCAACCAGGCAGCCTTCTTGCCTTCTTGCCTTCTTGCCTTTTTGCCTCCTCCGTCTATGCCGAGGCGTCTCGCGAGAACGAGACGTTCGTCACCGAGCTGCGCAACGTGCCGGAGGGCTGGTGGGCGGTGGCGGGCGTCGCGCTGCTGGGCGTGCTGTTGTGGTCCGTAGTGTGGATGTATCGCCGCGAAGGGCGCCTGGGCGCGACCATGCCCGCGCGGATGTTTCTGGCCACGCTGCGCTGCCTGGTGCTGCTCGCGCTCGCCGTCGTCTTGCTCGAGCCCGTGCGCGTGCGGATTGTGCGCCGCTGGATCGACTCGTACGCGATCGTATTGGTGGACGATTCGTCGAGCATGGACCTCACGGACCGCTACCGTGACGCGGCGACGGCCGATCGAGTCAAGAGCGTGCTGGCGGTCGACTCGACGAGCGGTGTGAAGCGCCGCGACGTCGTCGAGCGGTTGCTCGGCGGCGAGGAGCGTGGCTTCCTCCGAAATCTGCAGAAGAACAACCGCGTGAAGTTGTACGCGTTCGGCGAGGATGCTCGGCCTCTCGCCACGCTGCGGGCATCTCGCGAAGACGCGCCGAAGACCCCCTCGCCGACGGAGGGCGGGGTGAGCCGGCTCTTTGATGTCGATGAAGTAGCGCTCGAGCTTCCCGCGACCGGGGCCGCGACGAACGTGGAACGGGCGGTGCGACGAAGCGTGGAGTCGCTGGGCAGTTCGCCGGTGGCCGGGGTGGTCATCCTCACCGACGGCGGGATCAACCAGGGCGCCGACGCGGAACAGATCGCACGCTACGCGCGGGAGCGGCGCGTGCCCCTGCACGTTGTGGGCATCGGCGATCCGTCGCCGCCGAGGAACGTGCGGGTGACCGAGCTGCTCACCCCGGAGAACGCTTTCCAGCAAGACCCCTTTGCGATTTCCGCGACGCTGGCGACCGAAGGCGTCGAAGGCGAGTCGATTCGCGTGAACCTGCGGGAGTCGCGCCGCGCCGGGACAGATGACGCCGGGGAAGGCCGCATCGTGGACAGCAAGGACGTTCTCGTAGCGCCCGGGGGCGGCGCGGCAAACGTGGTCTTTGAACACCGCCAGGAGCAAGTCGGGCGATACACCTATACCGTCGAAGTCACCCCCGTCGAGGGTGAATCGGTCGCCGAGGACAACGCCAGGCAGGCCACCATCAACGTCATCGACTCGCGCACGAAAGTCCTAATCGTCGCCGGGTCGCCGAGCTGGGACTATCACTACGTGACCACGCTCCTGCAGCGCGACGATACCATCGAAGTGTCCTGCTGGCTGCAATCGGCTGATCTGAGCGCCGTGCGCGACGGGGACGTGGTCATCGACCACCTTCCCACCACCGCCGAGGAGCTGTTCGCGTACGACGTGGTCCTCCTGATCGATCCCGACAAGAACGACTTCGACGAGAATTGGGCGCGCTTGGCCGACACGCTGGTCAGCGAGCACGGCGGGGGCGTCCTTCTGGCGGCGGCGCGGGCCCACACGCCGGCGTTCCTTCGGGAACGCTCGCTCAAGGCGCTTCACGATCTGCTGCCGGTGACGTTCGACCCCGAAGCCGATCTGGTGCTCAATCAAGTGGGGCACTATCAACTCGCGCCGTCGCTCATCGAAATCCCGCCGCCGGCGTACGGGCATCCTGTGGTGCGATTGGCGAACGACCCTGTGGCGACGAAGCTCGAGTGGCAGGGGATGGGCGATGTGTACTGGCACTATCCGGTGCTGCGCGAGAAGCCCGTGGCCACCGTGCTCATGCGGCACGGCAACCCTCGGATGCGAAACGCTTTCGGCGGACACGTCCTGGCGGCCGTGCAGTTCGTCGGCGCCGGGCGCGCTGGATTCCTGGGTTTCGACGGCACGTGGCGATGGCGGCGCTTCGGCGAGGAAGTGTACGATCGCTTCTGGGTGCAGTTGGTGCGGCACCTCGCCGAGGGCAAGCTGCTCGGCGGGAGCAAGCGGGCCACCTTGCTGCTGGAGAACGAACACCCTACGTTGGGCGAGGCCGTCAACGTCTCCGCGAGGCTCCTGGATGAGCGCTATGAGCCGTTGTCGCAGGATGAAGTGATCGCCCAGGTGCGCGTCGAGGACGAGCGTACGGACTTCACCCTCACCTCGCGGCGCGACCGCCCCGGCTGGTTCGAGGGACGCTTCGTGCCCGACCGCGTGGGGACCTATCGCATTCGCCTCAGCGTGCCCGGCGGAATCGAGGTCGACCGCGAGGTCATGGTTACGCGGCCGAACCTGGAGATCATCTCACCGCAGATGAACAGAGCCGCTCTGGTCACGCTCGCGGAGCAGTCCCACGGCGGGCGCTATTGGGAAATCGACGAGCTCCGCGATCTGCCCGCGGCCATTCCCGACTTGCACGAGGAAGTCCCCATTCGCTCGCGACCGACGACATTGTGGGACAATGCCAAAGTCCTGACCCTGCTCGTCGGATTGCTGTGCATCGAATGGGCGGTGAGGAAATGGAACCGATTGCTGTAGAGAACGAGGAAAGCCCGGTTCGCCGGGGTTGCGCATGAAATCTGTAGGTGGACAACACAACGTCGCCGCCCTCGATCGCGGCCTCACCGAGCGATTGCGTTCGCTTGCCGGGCGCGTGCGCGGCTACGTCCTCTTGGAGGGCGTTGCCTGGGTCGTGTGGTTCGTGATCCTGGCCGTCTCGGCGCAATCGCTGATCGACTACGGCACGCGGGGGCTGCGGTGGAGCATCCGTGCGGCGATGCTGGCCATCGTGCTAGGCGGGACGGTCGCCATGCTCTGGCGGCGAGTCGCGGGCCCGCTGCGACTTCGCGTGGCGATCGGGGACGCGGCGAGTCTGGTGGAGCGGCGCTTTCCGGAGCTGGCATCCACGCTCGTGTCCGCGGTTCGCTTCTCAACTGGAAGCGTGCGCAGCGTAGCGGCAAACTCACCGGCGCTCATGGCGTCCGTCGTACGCTCGGCCGCCCATCGCGTTGGCTCACTGGATTTCGGCCTCGTGCTCGACGCACAGCGTGCTCGCCGTTCGGCCGCGGCGCTGGTCGGAGCGGTCGTCCTGTCCACCCTTCTGATTCTGGTCGCGCCGGAGGCATTGCGCGTGGCGCTAGCCAGGAACGTCTTGTTGGAAGAAGTTCCCTGGCCGCGGAAAACGCGACTGGTCGTGGACTTGCCGCTCGGCGAGTTGGTCGGCGCCCGGGGAGACGACTTGATCATCCAAGCCCAGGCCGAAGGTGTTCAGCCGCGTGAGGTGGAGGTCTTCTTCACCACCGCCTCCGGCGAAGACGGCCGCGAGACCCTGTCCACCGTGGGCAGCGAAGGTGCTTACCGCTATCGGTACGCCTTCAAGGCCGCACAAGAGGACTTTGTCTTCCATCTCGAAGGCGGTGATGCGGTTACGGACGAGTTTCGCGCCCGGTTGCTCGATCGGCCGCGGGTCGAGGAATCGCAAGTGGCTATCCTCCCGCCCGCGTATGCGGGCATCGCGCCGTCCACGCTGGGCAATTCCGAGCGCTCGGCGCAGGTTCTGCCGGGCAGCGAAGTGCGTTTCTCAATCCGCACGAACAAGGCGATCGCCAAGGCTGACCTCATGGCCGGGACGAAGGTGCTCGCGGCTTCGACCATCGACGGCGATCGCGTGACCGCCGTCATCACGCCGCTCGAATCGCAGACGGTCCACTTCGCACTGGTCGACCAGTTCTCGTTGGAGGATCGTCAACCGGCGAGGTTCGCTTTGCGGGTGATCAAGGACGAAGCGCCGCGGGTTCGGCTGAAGCTCCCCGGCGTCGGCGAGATGATCACGCCGGAGGCCGTGCTGCCCATCGAGCTGGAGTTCGCCGACACGTACGGGCTGGCAACCGCCAAGCTCGAGTTCCAGGTGACACGCGATGACACTCGCGACGGTTCGATCGTCGTGGAGGGCTTTACGCCGGGCGCGACCTCGTTTGCGACCACCCTCACCTGGGCGGCGAGCGGCGAGTCGCTCACGCCGGGCGACCGCCTCATTCTGAAGGCCGGCGCTGCGGACTTCGACGACGTGTCCGGTCCCAACGCGGCGCAGTCGCCCGAGGTTTCGATGCGGGTCGTCACCCGCGAGGAGCTGATGGCCGACCTCGCCCGCCGCGAACAGGAATTCCGCATGGACTTCGAGCGGCTCATCGATGCTCAAGAACAGCTTCGCCGCCGGCTGCTCACCCTTATCGGACTCTCGGGCGAATCAACGGCCGAGCTATCCGGCGATGCCACCAACCTGGAACGCCGCCAACGCAGTATTTCGGGGTCTGTGAACGTCGTCCGCCAACAGGTCGAGCAGGTGTTAACCGAGATGCGTATAAATCAATTGGCGACGCAGGCGGCCGAGGAACGGCTTGGACTGGGGGTGGCCGAGCCGCTTGGCCGATTGGTGAAACGCGACTTCCCGTCCGCTGCCGACGGAATTCGTCAGTGGTCGGTTGATCCTGTCGGGGAGTCGGCCCAGGTCGATCCCCCCCAGGTGGCGTTGCTGGTTCAGATGCGCGCGATTCTGGCCAATATGCTACAATGGGAGGGTTACCAGGAGGCGGTCACAATGCTGCGCGATATCCTGCGTCTCCAGCAGGAACTCCGCACGGAGACGAAGGACGCGGCCGGCAAACAGGGGACCGGGGTGTTCGATGACAACTAGAATTCTTGCTCTTTTCTTCGCCTTTCAGCCGGGTTTCGTGGCGTTTGCGTCGGAGACGGCTTTGCCGGCGACTCCCGCGGAAATCCAGCCCCTCGCATCCAAGGAAGAGATGATCCGCGATCGCTTTCAGCGTTTTCACGACCGGATGTTCCGCCTGCGCGAACAGCTTTCGCAAACCGAGCCGGAGAATGCCGCCCGCTTGGGTCGGGCGCTGACGGAGGCGGGTGAGTTGGCCCTGGCGGATCAACTCGACCAGATCATCCGGATGCTGCGCGAGTCCGCGGCCCTCGATCAAGCCGTGGACGCGCAAGCGAAATGGATCGAGGAGGCCGACAAGCTGCTCAGCATCCTGCTGGAGCAAGACAGCAACAACGAGCAGCGCAAGCAGGAATTAGAACGGCTCCAAGCCTACCGCGAGAAGCTGGCCCAGATCCTCGCCCAGGAGAAATCCCTGCGTGCGGAGACCGGCCAGACGAGCGCCGCGGCGCGGCTTTCGCAGCAGCTGGACCAGGCGCTTCGGCGGCTCGATGCACTTGCCGCACGACAGCAGAAGCTCTCGCAGGCGACAGCCGGCGCTCCGGCGCAGTCGGCGCAGCAGTCGGCGGACCAGCAAGCGCTTTCCGGCGATACCGCGCAACTGGCCGAGGACATTTCCCGTCTCAGCGACCCGTCGCCCAGTGAATCCAAGGATTCCGCTGCCGTCGAGGCTGCCAAGGCGCAGATGCAAGCCGCCGCGCAATCCACGCAGGGCGGGGCCCAGTCCATGTCGCAGGCTGGTGCGCAACTAGGCCAATCGAACCCCTCAGAAGCGCAGCCCCAGCAACAGGCCGCGGAAAAGGCGCTAAAGGACGCGAAGGAGCAACTCCAGGCCGCGAAGCAGGCGCTCGGCGAACAGGAGCGTTCCGCTGGCCAGATGGGCGGGGAGCAGCGAGGCGTCGCCCAGCAGACCAAGGGTCTGTCCGACCAGATGAAGCAGGACGCGGCCTCGCAAGGCAGTCAAGGCAGCGGAAAGCAATCCGACGGTAAGAGCGGGCAAAGCGGGAAAAAGAGCACGCCGGGGCAGCAGGCCCTGGATAACGCCGAGCAGGAGATGCACGGGGCGGCGGAGTCGCTCGACGCGGAGAAGCCTCAGGAAGCCACGCCCAAGCAGGACCGGGCCATCGCCGAATTGGAGCAAGCCCAGGAAGAACTGGAACAGGCGCTCGAGCAGCTTCGCAAGGAGCAGCGCGAGGAAACGCTGCGCGACCTGGAGGCGCGTTTCCGCGCCATGCTCAGCAAGCAGCGGCCGATCAACGAGTCCACGCTTTCACTGGATCAGTTGGGCAGGGAGCGGTTCGGGCGTGCCGAGGAATTGCAGCTTGCCGACTTGTCCGCGGAGCAACAGACGTTGGCTGAGCAGGCGGCCACTTGTCTGCACATTCTCGACGAAGAGGGCACGACCATCGCCTTCCCGCGGGTTGTGGAACAACTGGCCGAGGACATGAAGTCCTCCGCGGACCGGCTCGCGTCGCTCGACGTGGGAACGGTTACGCAGACCATCCAACAGGAGATCGTGGACACACTCGAACAGCTCCTCGAGGCGGTCAAGAAGATGCAGCAGGAGAACGAGCAGCAGCCGGGCAATGCCTCATCCAGCAACAAGGAGCCGCCGCTGCTGCCGGCGTCAGCGGAGTTGAAGCTCTTGCGAGCGAGCCAAATGAGGGTCAACACGCGGACGAGCGTTATCACCGAGAGCGCTTCCAAGGGGGCCGAGTCCCCGCAGTCAGCCGCCAAGGCGCTGCGAAAGCTGGCCGCGCGGCAGGCGGAATGTTCCGAGATCGCCAAGCAGATGCGGGATCGGGCGCAATAGGCTATAGGCTGTAGGCCGTAGGAGTTAGGATCATGCGTGGCAATTCGACTCGCCGAGTATTCGTGATGCTTGCCGTGGCCGCGGTGGCGCCAAGCCTAGCGTTTGGCAAGGGCGCGCCGGTCGATCGGTTCCTTGTTTCGTTGGACGCGGAGGGCGTGCCCGGCGAAGCGAAAACGCTCCTGCGCGAGCGTTGGGCGGCGTGCGACGGCTGCGATGCGAACGAGTTCCTCACCCAAGCGCTGGCGGTTGTGTCGACCGAGTTTCGCGAGGCCCTGGACGCCTACGACGCGGACGAGTACGAGCGCTGCGCTGCGAAGATGGTTGCATTGATCGGCGACACCGATCCGTTTGTGAGCGTCCACGCCGCGGTTTACGAGATCAAGGCCCTCGTGGAGTTGGAGCAGTTGGTCGAAGCGGCCGAGCGCATCGCCAGGCTGACGGCGGACGGCGGATCGCGCCTCGCAGGGCATTCGTACTTCGCGTCGGAGATCGAATTTCTGCGCGGGTTCTGCCTGCTTGCGGACCTCCAGTATGACGCGGCGGAGGAAGTGTTGACCCGTTTCTTAACCGAGCACGCCGACGCTCCGGTCCGTTTGGCAATCGCGGCCAAGCAAATGCTCGTCGAGCTCGCCAACCGCGAGCCTGAGCAAATGGGAGAAGTCGCGGATCTGATGGACTATTCCGGACGGAGGCTGAAGAGCGCCGACGGCGGGGAGGTCGTGCAGACGCGGCAGCAGCGGATCATTGACCTGCTCGATCGACTCATCAAGGAGGCGGAGGAACAGGAAAAGAACAGTTGCAAAGGCGGCGGCGCCAGCGGCAGCAGCGGGCGATCCGGCCGCTCGCCCTCCAACCCCATGCAGGATTCGCGCCTCCCTGGCGGGGCGTCATCGGGCGAGTCCCTTCGCGCCGGGCGCCGGGCCAACCCCGGCGAGGTGTGGGGCAACATGCCCCCCGGCGAACGCGAGCGCATCCTCCAGGCCCTGCGCGAAAGCTTCCCGTCCCGCTATCGCCAGCTTGTTGAGCAGTACTACGAAGAGCTGGCCAAGAGGCCATAGGCGATGCCTGCACAGGGCGCCTGGACGCGAAAATCCCCGCGGCGTAGGATGTTGCCGTAAGCAGCGCTCAAGGTCCGTCGCTATGATTCGCAAGCTCGATGAGTCTCCCATCCTACTCTCTCGCGAGGCGATCGCGGATTTCTGTTGCCGTTGGAAGATCGTGAAGCTCGAGCTCTTCGGATCCGCGTTGCGCGAGGATTTCGGCCCGGAAAGCGACCTGGACTTTCTCTATACGTTCGCCGAGGACGCTCGTTGGGGTTGGGAGTTCGTTACTCTAGCCGACGAACTGAGCGCGCTAGTGGGCAGGCCGGTGGATCTCGTGTCTCGTCGGGCGGTCGAACGCAGTCACAATGCGATCCGCCGGAGCGCCATATTGGGAACGACCCGAACGGTGTATGAAGGCTGAGCTGGCCCCGCTGGAGGACATTGTGGCGGCAGCGTCGAGAATCGGCCGCTTTGTGGCTGGATTGAACCATGCGGCGTTCATGGAGAACGAAGAAAAACAATCGGCGATATTTGGTCAGGTCATCATCATCGGCGAGGCTGCAACCCGCCTGCCGGAGTCATTCCTTGATGCCCATTCTGAAGTGCCCTGGCGCCAGATGATGGGGATGAGAAACCGCATCGTGCACGGCAACGACGAAATCGACTGGGACATTGTTTGGCCGGTCGCCGTCGACGAGATTCCCGCTCTCATCCACTTACTAAGTCCGTTGCTTGCGCAAGGTCATCGTGATCGTTAGGCTTCGCGCGGTTCTACCGCAGCCCTGTCGCGCATGAACTTCGCAGGTCGCACGGCGCATCGCCCGCAGGCATCTCACAATGGTTCGATGTTCAGGTGCAATTCTCCGTCGATCAACGAAACGGATTGAATGCGGAAGGCCCGCTCGCCGTTGGGCCAGACGAAGCGATTGCTCGAGGTCACGCCGGAAAAGAGCTGCCCGATGCTTACTCGATCGTCCGGCGCAGTTGAGGGCGCCTGTGGATCGAACCAGGGCAAGACACGCTCGAAGAGAATGCGGGGAATGCTCAGCGATCCTGCCCGCAGCGCTCGGGCGGCGATCCCAATCGAAGCGCCATCCTTTGATACTTCCGGGACGAGGTCCACGCTGAGGATCGTCTGTCCGACCGCTCGTTCAAGGTGCGCTCCGATACGGAGGAGTCCCGGCTCGAAGCGGACCGCCGGAGCGCTCAGCTCGGGCGGTAAGGCGTCCTTGGCCTCGGGCCAGATCTCGGGAAGCGCCGCGAGCCATTCGTTCACGGACTGTTGGCGAAGCGTCACCTCGAACGGCCGGCCGGCTACGAGCTTGTCCCCGAAGTCGTCGGCGGCGGCGACCGCCTCGCGGCGCGCGCGTTGAAAGTTGTCCGCATTGAGCAGGACCGGCCGATACCACGACGGCTTGTGTTGGAAGGTCAGCCATAACGCGGACGCGCTCAGCGGGCTGATGACCAGCAGCGCAAGCCCGCCGCGCCGCCGCCAGCGGCGCAGCGCCGTTACACGCTCAGGACGCACGCTTTGATCTCCAGCACGACCGACGTTCCCTCCGTTTGACGCCGCAGTTGCGGCAAACCTACAATCGGCTGGGTCTAGACGTTAACCCAATTGTGCGCGGAAACCAGGGCAAAAAGCGCTTTGCCCTCCGGCGAGAATCCACTTGTTCACGAGGGCAACGGGCATTGTCATTATCCCGGCGTGGATGGCGGCCATGACGTGGCTGATCGCCCACGACGTGGCCCCCAACTGGACGGCGATGGACGCCCCGCCGGTCCAGGCTTCCGCCGGCTGGTTCGACAGGGACAGCGAATGCCAATTCGCGGTCTGGGACGAGTTCGGTCGGATCGGCTCGGTCTGGACGCGATACTTCGTCGATGACCAATCCGTCCTTCGTGACGACCTGATTTGGATCGAGCGATTGCCCTTGGACCTCGCTCCTCTGCGAGTGACCGCGACGTCGGCGTTCACCGCCGAAGGCGTGCTCGACGAGTTCACCATCCGGCTGGAGACGAGGGGTTCCGACGTCAAACTGCACGGCGAGCGGTTCCCTGCTGACTTCTCCTTCCGCTTGGAAAGCGGGCCGATCGACAAGGCCTTCAAGGTGCCACTGACTCAAGGCGGGCTCTTCGCGGGCGCGTTCCTGCCCTTCGCGGACATGAGCGACCTGCGCGTGGGCACGCGCTGGCGCATGCAGGTGGTCAATCCACTGGCTTTGCTCACCGGCGTTGGGCAGCGGTTCATCCCCGTCCTTGTCGAGGTCACCGGCGAGGAGCGAATCCAAACGCCGGCGGGCGATCGCAATTGCCTGGTGGTGGAATCGCCGAGCGTCAAGGCGTGGGTCGGGGCGGACGGGCTGGTGTTGGTTCAGGAGGCGGATATTCCGGCCTTGGGACGGATTCGCATCGTCCGCCTCGCGGATTTCGATGAGGAGGGGCGCACGAAAGCACGGCAGGTTGCGCTGGGTGAAAAGCGAGGTCGGCGACGATGAGCCAGGCGTCATCCGGCGCGGCCATTGCGCTGCGCGGCGTTCGCAAGAGCTATGGAAAGAAGACCGCCGTGCGCGGGCTGGCCCTGGAGATTCCGCGCGGGGAGCTCTTCGCGTTCTTAGGGCCCAACGGGGCGGGAAAAACGACGACGATCAAGATGATCGTCGGGCTGCTCCGCCCCGACGAAGGTCAAGTCCATGTCTGCGGGCACACCATCGGGGCCAACGGGCTGGCGGCCAAGGCGCGACTGGCGTATGTCCCCGACCTGCCCTTCCTGTACGACAAGCTGACGGGCAGGGAATTCTTGTACTTCGTCGCGGAGATGTTCGGCGTGCCGCCTGCGGAGCGGGATCGAAGGCTCGGGGGGCTGCTGCGCCGACTCGACGTCGGCGACTACCTTGACCAACTCACGGAGAGCTACAGCCACGGCATGAAGCAGAAGGTGGTGCTCGCGGCGGCATTGCTTCACCAGCCGGAAGTGCTGGTGATCGACGAGCCCATGGTGGGGCTCGACCCGCGGACCGTCCGCTCCGTCAAGGAGCTTTTCCGCGAGCACACCCAGCACGGCGGCGCCGTGTTCATGAGCACGCACACCTTGGAAATCGCCGAAGCCCTCGCCGATCGGATCGGGATCATTCACAAGGGCGAACTCATCGCCGTGGGAACGCTGGATGAGCTTCGCGCTCGTGCCTTGCGTCAGCAATCCCTGGAGGACATTTTCCTGCAACTTACCGAGGAGGCCGATGGTTGAAACCGCCGCGACGATCGGCGCTGCCCGCCTGGGACTGCTGTTCCGCGCCCGGTGGCAGACTTCCGCGAATCGCCTGGCACAGGCTGTCCGCGAATCGCCGGTTCGAATCGCCACGGCCGTGCTGCTCATCGCTCTCATTTGGCTGGGCCTCTACTACCTGTTCCGTCTCGTTTTTGAGCAGCTCCAGCGTACTCCCCTCGAGGCCACCGTTGCCGTCCCCCTGGTGTTCAACTTCTTTTTCGCATCCATGCTCGTGCTGCTGGCGTTCTCCAACGCCATCATCGCCCATGGGGCGCTCTTCGGCCGGTCCGAGTCGCAGTACTTGCTGACCCTGCCGGTGGAACCGCTCGACGTGGTGACGTTCAAGTTCGTGGAGTGCTTGGTGCTGTCGAGCTGGTCGTTGGTTTTGCTCGGGCTGCCCATGATGTTCGCCATGGCCGTCACGTCCGAGCAGTGGATTTGCTATGCACTTTTCATCGCGTTTTTCCTGGCGTTCATCCCCATCCCCGGCGCTCTTGGTTTGCTGATCGCCTACGGCGTGGCGCGTTTTTTTCCGCGAAGGGCGATTCGCGCGGTGACCATCGCCTCGATCGTCGTCCTCGCGATCGTTACTGTCACCGCGATTCGCGCCCTCAAGCTCGGCGATTCCGCCACGGAGGTTTGGCTGCGTGCCTTCCTTTCGCGGATGAGCTTCGTGCAGGCCGCCCTGCTGCCCAACAACTGGGTCGCGACGGGGATCGACCATGCGGCGCACGCTCAGTTTGACCTGGCCCTCCTGTACCTCGGGGTCACGGCGGCCAACGCGTTCTTTCTGAGCTGGCTCGCCGTGCGCGTGGTGTCCGGGCGCTTGGATGCGGCCTACGATCGGGCAACGACGGGCCGCGGCGGCGTCCTTCGGGGTCCCGCATCCGCGTCCGGGGGGTTCTGCGGATGGGTGTTCTGCTATTTGCCCTTGTCGGTTCGGTTGGTGGCGGCCAAGGACCTGCGCACGTTCCTGCGTGACCCGGCGCAGTGGAGTCAGCTCACCATTCTGTTTGGATTGCTCGTACTGTATTTGGCGAACATGCCCACTTTGCGGCTCGAATTCTCCGCCTCCGGCTGGTTCCTCTTCATTCCTTTCTTGAACCTGTGCGCGGTGAGCCTGATTCTGGCGACCTTCACCTGTCGTTTCGTGTTTCCGCTGGTTTCCCTCGAAGGACAGAAGCTCTGGTTGATGGGTGTGCTGCCGATCGCTCGCGAGCGTATGCTATGGTCTAAGTTCGCCTTCTCCATGACCGTGACGCTAACGGTGGCGCTGGGGGCGATGACCCTCGCCGCGCATATGCTGAACCTTAGTCCTGTATGGGCGGCCATCCACCTGCTGGTGACCGTCTCCGTGTGTTTCGGACTGTGCGGTTTTTCCGTGGGGATCGGGGCGAGGATGCCCATGCTTCGGGAGACGAACGCGGCGCGGATCGCCAGCGGCTTGGGCGGCACGACCAACTTGCTCGCCTCCGTGGCCATGGTCACGGTGGTGCTGACCGGCGTCGGCCTGGCCACCTGGCGTTGCCGCTATCTTCCCACGCGCGAGCTGCCCGATCTACAGTCACTTGCCCTGTGCGTGGCGTCCGCAGCCACGGGAGTCGGTTGCGGAATCGCCGCGCTGTGGGTCGGCGCGCGGCATTTCAATCGCGTCGAAGTGTGACTAGCCGCGGATGTGAACCTTGCCGTCCTTCAGCGCGATGCGACCCTCAGCGAACAGCGACACGGCCGCCGGGTAGGCGATGCACTCCTGCTTAAAGACCCGCGCGGCCAACGTGTCGGGCGTATCATCCGGTAACACCGGTACCTTCCGTTGCAGAATGATCGGGCCGTGATCGTACTCATTGTCACAAAAATGAACGGTGCACCCGCTCACGGTGGACTTCGCGGCGAGCACGGCCTCATGCACCCGATGCCCGTACATTCCCGGCCCGCCGAATTGCGGCAGCAGCGCCGGGTGCATGTTGATGACTCGACCCTGCCACTCCTTTGGAATCCGCCAGAGGGACAAGAACCCCGCCATGCAGACCAAGTCCGCGCCCGCGATGGCTTTTGTCACTCGCTCTTGAAAGGCCTCGGCCGGCAGCGCACGGCGCTCCACGACAATGGTCCGCAAGCCCGCCTCCCGTGATCGCTCCACGCCCGCGACGCCGCCGCGAGAACTGACCACTGCACGGATGTCGGCGCGTAGGTTGCCTTCGACGATGTGTTTTTGCAGGTTCAGCAGCGTGCGCCCGCCGCCGGAAATGAGAACGGCGAGTCGCAGTGGCCGCAGGGGATCGCTCATGACTTCCGCATTGTGGATGGTCGATTGTCGATTGTCGAATGGGAGACGAGACCGATCCGCCCAGTCGAAAATCGTCAATCGACAATCGACAATGGCACGATTCCAGAGGCGCCGTCCGCCGATCGGCCGAACAGGTCGATCCTCATCCATGCCCGGCCGTGCCAGCGCCACCACAGGAACAGCGAGCATACGGTGATCAGCGTCGTCGCGGCGATCCAGGGCCCGATGCTGCCCCACTGGGGATAAGTGCGGGCCACCCACCATCCGCCGCCAACGATGATCACCCAGTGACTGACCACGAAGAACATCGAGGGTACGAACGTATCTCCCGCTCCGCGTAGCGCCGCTCCGTAGGTGATGCCCAGGGCGTCGAACAGCTGGAAGACGGCCATGCAGATCATCACTCCCCGGCCCACGCTGATGACCGCGGGATCGGCGCTGCCCAACCCGATGAGATCTGCGCCGAACAGGGAATACACCACCGACAGCGTGCCCATGTAAAGAAGAGTGATAACCGCGACGGAGCGCGCCTCACGGACGGCGCGCTGGGGTTGTCCTTCGCCGATCGATTTCCCAACCAGCGACGAGAGCGCTCGCCCGACGCCGATGGTGGGCATGAAGGAAATACGCATGTACTGCCAGGCGGTGTTGGTGGCGATAAGGTGCGCCGTTCCGAAATAACGCCCCACGAGGACGTTTACGAAGATCGCCCACACGACGACCTCCGTGAGCCACTGCACGCCGCAGGGGATGCCCACGCGGAGAATATCTCGAAGCCGTTTCCAGGACGGCCCCAGCGTCTGCCGCGACTGGAACACGTCGTTCACGGACGGCATCGTCATGGCCACGCCCAAGCGGACCATGCGATAGGTCACGGCCACGGCCGTGCCGATGGCGGCGCCGGAGATGCCCATCTGCGGAAAGCCGAAATGACCGAAGATCAGCACCCACGCCACGGCGAAGTTGACCACGTTGGCCTCGATCGCCGCCCAAACCGTTACCCAGGGGCGGTGAACGCCGACGAAAAACCAGCCGAATCCCTCCGCGGCGATCGTCGGGGCCACGATGAGTACGGCAATTCGCAGGTACGCGATCTCCGCCGCCTGCACATTGGGCTCATGGCCGATCAGGCGAACCAGGCTGGGGATGAAAGGGAAAAACATCGCCCCGATGAGCCCGAAGCCGATTCCTAGATAGATAGACTGCCAACCGTAGGCGCTGCACGCCCGAAAGTCGCCGCGGCCAAGCGACTGTGAGGCGAAGGTGTTGACCATCGAGACGATGCCCAGCCCGATCACGATGTACGACCACATGATGATCTGGGCGGGCAGGATCGCGGCCTGGGCGTCGGGCGTCGGCAACTGTGTGATCATCGCGTAGTCCACGATGTCCATCATCGCCCGGGCGCTGGTGGTGATGACCACCGGCACGGCCATGGCGATGACGTTGCGCAGCTCCGCCCGCCGCCGCGTGCGGTCCACGACTGCCGAGGTGTCGGTTGTCTGCCGGTTCATCGCCCCGCCTCAACGCCGCGGATGCGCGGCGAAAACGGGCCATGATAACCGCTTCTTGCAGCTTCCGCACGTGGATGGAATGGTTGGTACTGAGAGAGTTTCGTTAGCGTGTTTTGGTGCTATCGGTTTCGCTCTCGCTCTCATTCAGAGGAGCACCGCATAGTACGCAGTACCTAGCCGTCCACTTGCCCTCGACAAGGCAGGTGCCGCAGCTGACGTGCTTCTTGCAACTGAACTTCCTAACTACATGATTATGCAGTGTGTAGGGCCCGAGGCACCCATTATCTCCTGCCGCGCAGATCAGTAGTAGCAGCGCAATCACGAGTTTTTTCGTCGCCTTCATGGGTATCCCTCCTTTTGACCATGATCATATAATGCTTGCGTAAGTGAGCAACGCCAGAAGGCCTCGCGCCTGGAACCCGGAAGACGGAGAGCACAGACATGCCAATACCTGTGACCACGACGTTCACCATTGAAGGGTATCGCGTTGCCAACTACCTGGGCGTGGTGCGCGGCATCATCGTTCGCGCCCCGACGATCTCGCAGGGCATCCTCGGCGGCCTCAAGTACATCATCGGGGGCCGGATCGGCGCGTACACGGAAATGTGCGAACAGGCCCGCCAGCAAGCCTTCGAACTGATGATCGACCACGCGGTGCAGCTCGGCGCTAACGCAGTCGTGGGACTGCGCTACGATGCTTCCGACGTGGGGGGGCGCACCAGCGCTACGGAAGTGCTCTGCTACGGGACGGCCGTCATTCTCGAGCCGGAAAGGTCAGGAGACGCGTAAACGATCGGGCGCGTGATCACTCCGTTCCATCTTTGGCCCGATTCCGCCGTGGCGCCGGCCCGCTTGCAAACGGCTGTGAGCGGGGCGGCGTGCGCTGGCTCTGCTTCCAGCGCTCGACAAACCATTGGGGGTCCTTACGATACTCCGCGATGATTGCGTGCGTGTACTCTCGCCCACATTCCGGACAACGATACTTGTCCGGCAGCCCCGTGAGGTTATAGCCGCAGTAAATGCAAAACGGCTCCGAGCTCGCCTTCAGCGCCATCCGCGTCACGTACCCCACGAGCGAAACCGCGAACGCGACGACCAGGAGTCCCAGTTTCGTCCCGATCATGAGCGCCGCCCCGCGCAGCGGCGAGAGGTACCATCCCCCGATGAATGCCAGGATGCACAACATCGCGGGGGCGAGCAGGATCCACCGCCAGCCCACGAAATGCTTCACGTCCTGCCATCCGGGCTGCCACCAGGTCGGCTCGTCGTCCGACGCCAGCCTCATGTGCGAGGGCGTCGCCAGAATCGGCGGCGGCACTGTCCGTTCGAGGGGTAGCGGCGAATCCTCTTTGGCTTGGCCGTCCATGGCTTCGTGTTTTCCCAAAATGGCGCCCGATCGTAAACTCTGCCCAAATCGAACATGCGGTCTTTCGTTACTCATCTTGAAGCCTCTATCGACGGCACGAGGCTGCCCGCGGACCGGGTGCAGACGGTCCATGAAGGCCGGCCGCTGTGGGTGCGCTACGATCTTGATGCAGTCCGCCGCTCGGTAACGCCCGCTGATCTCGCCAAGCGCCCGCCGACGATGTGGAAGTACCGCGAATTGCTGCCCGTTCCGGATGGCGTGGCGCCGGTCTCGCTCGGTGAGAACGTCACTCCGCTCTTGCGCGCCCCGCGGCTCGGTGCGGAATTGGGATTGGCCGATTTGTGGGTGAAAGACGAATCGCACCTGCCGACGGGTTCGTTCAAGAGCCGCGGGTTGGCCATGGCCGTGACGCTGGCCAAGCACTTCGCAATCAAGCGCCTCGCCATTCCCACGGCCGGGAACGCGGGCGGGGGGCTGGCCGCCTATGCCGCTCGCGCCGCCCGGGAGGCCTACGTCTTCATGCCCCAGGACACCCCTGCGGCCAATCAGATCGAGTGCGCGCTCGCGGGAGCGAGGACGTTTCTGGTCAGCGGTCTCATCAACGACTGCGCGACCGTCGTTCGCAACGGTATGAGCGCCATGAACTGGTTCGACTGCTCGACGCTGAAGGAGCCTTATCGCCTGGAAGGCAAGAAGACGATGGGCCTGGAGCTGGCCGAGCAGTTCGACTGGTCGCTGCCCGACGTGATCATCTACCCCACCGGAGGCGGTACGGGCCTGATCGGAATGTGGAAGGCGTTCAACGAGCTTCGAACTCTCGGCTGGCTTCGTAGCGACACCATGCCGAAGATGGTCAGCGTCCAAAGCGACGGCTGCGCGCCGATCGTCCGCGCTTTCGAGCAGGGCAAACGATTCGCCGAGCCGTGGGAGAACGCAGCTACCATCGCCAGCGGCCTGCGAGTCCCCGCAGCGGTGGGCGACTTCATGATCCTCGACGCGATCCGTGAAAGCCGCGGCTGGGCGGTGGCCGTCCCCGAGTCGCGCATCGTCGGAGCCATGCGCCGCGCCACCGCCGCCGAGGGAATCTCCTTCTGCCCCGAATCCGCCGCCTGCGTCCTGGCCCTGCAACGCTGCGCCGCCGACGGCCGAATCTCCAAGAATGACCGCGTCGTCCTCTTCAACACCGCCTCGGCCACGAAATACGTCGAAGTGAGCGCGCCGACGTTGCCTACCATCACTGACCCCAAGAACGTCGATTACGCCCGCGTGGCCAGTGGTGAGTGACGGGCGGCGAAGAGGGGACCATTCCTGAGCCTCTGGAGTCTGTCCTGCCGATTGTGTAGATGCTATAATGCGGGTAAATGGGGCTTGTAACAACGATGATCACACTTCGCAATCCGCGCAACCCCGACCAACAGCCCGTCGAAGTCGATGCACTGGCCGATACCGGTGCTGTGCACATGTGCATTCCCCAGCACGTCGCTATTCAGCTTCGCCTCGAACAGTCCGGCCAGAAAGAAGTAACCATCGCCGACGGCACAAAGCGGCTGGTGCCGTACGTCGGCCCTATCGAGATTCGCTTCAAGAACCGCGTGGGCTTCGGCGGGGCCTTGGTCATGGACGATCAAGTTCTCTTGGGCGCCATCCCCATGGAGGACATGGACCTAGTCGTCTCCCGAAAGGACCGCAAGATCGATGTGAATCCCGCGAGCCCCAACGTCGCGTGCTCGACGGTCAAGTGAGTGCGACCCCCCAGCCATGAACATCACGATTCTGACCTACCTGGAAACGGACGGCGGGAAAGTCACCGACGCTTCCGTCGAACCGATCGCCGTGGCGCTTCGTGCGCTCAAGCATGAAGTCTCCATCCTGGGCGTCCACGCCAACGTAACCGAGCTGATCGAAGGTCTGGCGCGATGCAAGCCTGATTTGGTCTTCAACTTGATGGAGATGTTCGGGAAAAACTGGCAAGGCGACGTGGGCGTCGCGGGACTGTTGCAGTTGCTGGGCTATCGTTTCACCGGCGGCGGGCCGGGTGAATTCTACCTGCGGCAAGACAAGGGGTTGGCCAAGAAAGTCCTCGCCTTCGAGAAGATCGCCACGCCCGACTTCGCCGTGTTCAGCAAAAACGCGGGCTTCGAGACGGGGGGCAATCTGCGCATGCCCATGTTCGTCAAGCCACTCCGCGCGGACTCGTCTCAGGGTATCGACGCCAACTCGTTGGTGCATAGCACGTCGGAGCTGATGAAGTGCGTCGCCATGATCCACAACAAGGTCAACGACTCGGCCCTGGCCGAGGAGTACATCGATGGGCGCGAGTTCTACGTCGGCGTTCTCGGAAACGTCGACGCCACCGCGTTGCCTCCGATTGAAATGGACTTCTCGGGGCTCAAGGAAGGGCAACCTCGCTTCATGGACCACAAGGCCAAGTGGGTCAAGAAGAGCCAGGCGTATAAGGGCACCAAGGCGGTTCTGGCGGATGTTCCGGGCGAGCTTCGCGCCAAACTTCAGAAGGTCTCGCTTGACTCGTATCGCGCCCTGCGGGCCCGCGATTACGCTCGAGTGGACTTGCGGGTTGCGGAAACCGGCGATATGTACGTCCTGGAAGTGAACTCGAGTTGCGATCTCGACCCCCACGGTGAGTTCGCCATGGCCGCCGCCGCCGCCGGCATCGACTACACCGCGCTCATCAAACGCATCGTCGAACTAGCCCTGGAACGCTACAAGTGAGAGCGAGACATCAGGGTAGATAGGTTCCCCGATGGACGTAGTTCATGGCCAGCGTCGTCACTAAGGTGGTTACGGCGATGACGGCCGGGATTTCGCGGTCTTCGGGATAGACTTGTTTCAACTGATCGGCGCGCTGGGCGAGATGGCGGATGAGCGGACGGGCGCGCTCGGGGAAGTGGCCGGTCCATCGGTAGACGTGGGCCAGAAGCTCCGGTTCCAGCCGTGCGATCAGGGCCGAAGCCGGTTTTCGCACGGAGGTGCTGGTCTTATCGGTGAAGGCCCCAAGGTCTTCGAAAATGGCCTTCAGGGCGCCGTCCAATCCCGGGGGAAGTTCGATCTTGCCGAGCGTGAGAATCTCCGCGCTGCTGCCGGCTAAGTGCTCGTAGAACTGGTCGATGGAGCCTGGGTACTCGGCGATGTCGTCTTCCTGGTGCGCGGAGGTGGCAACGGGATCGAGGGCGCCCAGGCGCTTGATCGTGCGGTCGCAGTATTCGAGTTTGGCGAGCGCCACCGGCCAATCCGCGTACTCGCTGCGCCAATCCAAACCCGGGGTCATCCACACGGCGAAGGTCTCGGACCAATCTTCTTCCGGGTGCTTCTGCGCGTACCAGCCCGGTAGGTGGCGCACGAAGCGGCGGCTAAACGGTTCCAGCCGGTATTCTTCCAGATAGGGATGAGTGTTCGCGCCGAACTGCTGCACCCATTCTTCTTCGTCGGGCAGCCGGTAGGCGTAGCAAATGACGTGGCCCAACTCGTGACGCAGATAGCGCAGTACATCGACACGCGTCGCACCCTCGATGTGACCGATGCGCTCGCCGTGCAGCGCCATCAGGTCCGGCCGAGCCAGGTAGAACGGGATGCCAATCGCCAGGCTGTCGGAAACGCCCCATTCGTTCGACAGGTAGAAGCGCGGGTGTACCCGCCGGATGCCGACCCGGTGTACTTCCTGCTCGAACTCGGCCAGCACCCCCTCAAGCCATGTGCCTGCGATGGTCAGCCCCAGCTCGCGAATGGGCGTCGCAAAACGGCTCGCCTCGCGAAATGTTTCAGAACCGGTCATGGTCGACGGCTTCCCGCACAGTACTCCCCCAGAGAATCATAGCCTGTGACGTGACCAGAACGTAGTGGGCAAAGGAGATAGCCGGCCCCGATGAGGCAGGGCAGGGCGGGAGCGCCTCGTCCTTTAACTTACTCTTCTGGCTCTCATAAAATCCCGGCCCGCTTCGCACGACGCGGGGGACCTTCTCGGCTCGCCGCCAAGCTCCTCGTCCAACAGAATTGTCAGGACATCCCGTCCGATGAACGATCCACGTGTCGGAAAAAAAGAACCCAGATTCCGCAGGCAAAGAAAAGGAGAATGACCCCATGACCGTAAGGTATCAAGTTCGTTGGACGGTTCGCGCCGCGATTGTGCCTCTGATTACGATCGCCTGCGGCTGCGGTTCCTTCTCCTTCGGCGCCAGCGGCCTGCCGGAATCGGTCACGTTGGAACTGCCCGACGGCTCGATGGTGGAAGTGGAGCAGGGCGCGGGAGCGCCGTCGCTGGCCGACAGCACGTGGCAGTTCTTCCAGACCACAAGCTCGGGTCAGTCGCTTCCCTTCGTGACCATCACCTTCGGACCCGACGGGAACTTGGAGCGCTTCGAGAACAACACTATCGCGTCAGAGATCTTCGGCGACACCATTCTCTTTGACGGCCAGCGACACACCACGACCCAGAAGGGCCTGCAGTACGCGGCCACCACGTTCGGCGCCGAGACCTCGGATGCCTCCGGCTTCACCTTCGAGGGGCGCCTCAGCGCCTTTGCCGGCGGCCTCCAGGCGGCCACGGCCACGGCGACTGCCGTCGCCACTTATGACGCGGACGATCCCGACACCGTGGTCGGGAGGTTCGAGTTTTCCACGCGTGTGACGATCAGCGCGATCCCCAACGGCAACACCGACGCTGCCTTCGCGGTCGTCGGCCGCCGCGTCACCGAGGAGTAATATTGGCGCGAGCCCGCGTCGTTCCTCACCCACAAAGCGTGACGCTACATCGAAAAGCGATTCGACTGCACATCCCAACCGGCATATAGTCCTGCCGACCGCCGCGCGGGAGGGCGAGCCTCCCGGCGAGCCGAAGCCAAGAGGGCGCTGCTCACCGGCTCGGCAGGCGGATGCGACCAATGCGGAAGCGTCGCCGCCCTCCCCCCTGCTTTTTGATTGTCCATGACTGACGGTACCACGGATTTCACTCCGCCGTCGGCACGCGCCGACTCCGCGCTTGGTTCGCGCTGGGACCGCTTTGCGACGAGCCGGTGGTATCCGTTTGCCCTCGCCGCCTTGGCCATGCTGCTCGCCTCGCCGTCGCTTCGCGCGGGCTGGATTGCTGATGACTACATCCATCGCGCGAAGCTGCTGGGTTCGCGTCGCTTCGATGGGCTGTTCGGCTCGCGCACCGACCTTTTTAGCTTTTTCGACGGGGATTCCCAACGCACCCTACAATTGATGGACATCGGCTTGTTGCCGTGGTGGACCGACCCGCATATTCGCGGAGCGTTCTGGCGCCCGGTGACCTCGGCCACGCACGTGCTGGATTACGCCCTCTGGCCGAACAGCCCGGCCCTCATGCACGCGCAGAGCCTCTGTTGGTTCGGGGCGTTGATCGTAGCCGTGACCTTCGTCTATCGCCGCTTGCTCGATCCGCGTGTCGCGGCGCTCGCCGCGCTGCTCTACGCAATCGACGACGCCCGCGGGATGCCCGTGGGGTTTCTGGCCAATCGAAATGCCCTCATCGCTTCGTTCTTCGGCGTGCTTGCGCTCTTGGCTCACGAGCGTTGGCGGGGCAGGGGCGGCTTGCACAACGCCGCCGCCGGCGTGGTGCTTCTCTCGCTGAGCCTGTTGTCGGGGGAAATCGGCGTTTCCACCCTTGCGTACCTCGTGGCTTACGCTGCCTTCATCGATCGATCGCCTCCGCCGCGTCGGTGGGCCGCGCTCCTGCCGTATGTGGGCGTCGTGCTCGTCTGGCGAGCGGCGTGGGCCGCGCTCGGCTACGGCATTCTGGGGTCCGATCTCTACGTCGATCCTCTCGTACAACCATTTCGCTTCGCCGGCGCCATGCTGGTCCGGGCGCCGGCGCTTCTGCTGGGGCAATGGTTCCTGCCGCCTTCGGACATCACCATGGCCCTGAGCGAGGCTCAGTCGACGGCGTACGCACTGATAGCGGCGGCGATCCTGGCAGTGATGGGTTTGTTGCTCTGCCGACGCCTGCGGGGTGATCGCCGGGTTGCCTTCGGGGTGTCAGGGATGACGCTGTCGACTCCGCCCGTCTGCGCCGTCTTCAGCTCGGACAGACTTCTTTCCTTCGTAGGAATTGGCGCGACGGCATTGATGGCCCAATTCCTTAGCGCGTCTCGCGTCGCGCCGCTGCGGGCTTCGGCGAAGTTGCTCGGCGGCCTGATGATTGTCATTCATTTGGTGATCGCCCCGCTGGGTTTGGTCTTTCGCTCCGCGTTCCCGGCCGGTCCGCCTGCGATCTTCGAACAGATGCTCGTGCGAACGCCGTTGGACGAATCCGTGGAGGGCCAGGATTTGATCATCGTAAACGCGCCCAGTGCCTTCCACGCGGGCTTCCTGCCGCTCATGCGCGACACGGAGGGCCTTCCCGTTCCGCGACATACGCGGGTCCTCGCTCCCGGCCTGCCCTCCGTGGTCATCGACCGCCCGAGCGCCAACAGTCTGGAGATACGCCCGGCGGGGGGTTATCTGAAGTGGGTGTTCGATCGCATCTTCCGCAGTCGTGATCGAGCACTTCGCATCGGGGATCGCGTGCCCCTCACTGGGATGGTCGTCGAAGTTGTGGAACTGACCACCGACTCCCGGCCCGCCATGGTCCGCGTCGAGTTCGACGTTTCCTTAGAGCACCCATCGCTGCGCTGGCTGCAGTGGATCGGCGGTGAGTTCGTGCCCTTCACACCGCCGGCCGTCGGGCAGACCGTCGAGTTGCGACCGGCGTTACCTTCGCTCTTCGCAGGCTCCCGGCGTTGAATCTGGTCGAGAGTGGCTTGCGTTCGCTACTCAGTCGTGACGCAGTTCTCGTACGACGGCCGTCCGCCGCCGCCGTGGTTCAGTCCCGTGCAGAGCAATTCCGCGGGCATGGTGTCCTTCTGCCAGCCCGGGCCGCGGACGATGATGCATCGATACTGCATGAAGTCGGGCGCCTGGCCCCCCCCGGGGGCGTCGGTGCAACGCGGCCAGAGGGGATAGGACTCGAGTTCCTCGTTGCGATAGTGGTTGGCGTAGCCTTCTCGATCTTCCGTGCCCTCGATGTAGATCCTCTGATACTCGGCGTGGGCGTCGACGAAGACTCGGTTGTAGGTCCAGTCCTTGCCATGCCACCCGCGGATCACTTTGGTCGGCCCTGGATCGACGCCTTGACCGATCCACGTGCAGTCGTCCAGCTCCCGTCGGGCGGACCAGGCCCAGCGACCGATGTTCTCCTCGTAGTAGAGAGTGCGAGCAGGCGTCGGGACACGGGTCACCGGCCTTAGGTACGGAGAGTTGCTGCGCATTTCGCCACCGCCCTGGGATGCCGTCATGAACACATTGGCGGCGTAGCTGTTGCCGAAGTGGTCATACGAGGACCGCTCGTCGTTCTTCACCCAGTCCTCACAATGCCCGGCGCGCGGCGGACCGTCGTCGCCCGGACACTTGAAGAGGTCGAGCTCCAGGTTCGCGTCGGCCTCCGCTCCCCGGCGGCTGAAAGTCGGAACGGTGTGGTCCTTGAACCCGCCCTTGTAGAGGATATCGTTCATGGGCCGAGTCGCCGGACCGAAACCGGCCGCCGTGCCATACTTGCTGGCCAAGGCGCCGCGTTGGCCGTAGTCGTTGCGATAGTCGGGCCAGCCGATGCCGCTCTTGCCGCCCCACTCGTAAGCCCCGACGAACGTCGGGTCGTTGGCAAACTCCTCGGCCTGTTTGTACTGCCCCGGATGCACCGGGATGCCCCATCCTTGAGGGTCATCCGCTTCGTACACTCGGCTGCTCGTGCCGATGTTCTTGATGTGTGACAAGCAGGTATTCTGCTTGGCCTGCCGTCGGGCCGCCTCCAGCGACGGCAACAGAATCGCGATCAACAAGGCGATGATCGCAATCACCACCAACAGCTCGATGAGCGTGAAAGCTCCGCGGGCCGACTGACTTCGCGACTGTGGCTGAATGGACGCTCGCATGACTCAACTCCTCCCGAACGCCCGTTAGCCCCGGGCGCTCACACTGCCTTACTGATTATTCGCACGGAGCCCGTCGATGAGGGGCCCCAGAATGCGGAAAACACCCCTTATAGCTCGCCACGCGCGGTCGGTCAACGATTCCAGCACGTTCGAGCTCGCGATCCGCCCAACATAACAACACGCGAGATGTCATTTCGGCGGGTAAAAAAACTAAGTTTTTTTGCGATTCGGTCGCTCCGACAAGTATTAACGCCTTTTTGTCAACGTAGCTTAGATTCCGGTTTCGCCAACCTGGCCTACTAACGAGCGAATCCGCTGCCTTTTTTCGCAAGACGCCCGCTTTGGCTGATATCGCACGCGATATGATGGGTGGAAGCAGTCTGAGTTTTTGCGATGACGTGTCATCTTTCCGAGCAGGAACTGTGGAGCGGCATCGACCGCCGGGCGCCCGAGGTCGAGCGACACCTGACGAGCTGTACGACATGCCGGGAGCGTGCGGTCCAGTTCCGTGCGGGCATCTCGGCGGTCGGCGAGGCGTCGGCGCCCAAGGCCGCGCCGCTGCCGGCGCGGATCGGATCGTACGTGGTGCATCGCCGTCTCGGCGAAGGCGGTATGGGCATCGTCTACGAGGCAGAGCAGGAGGCGCCCAAGCGGCTCGTGGCCATCAAGGTCGTCCGCGGCGGCAAGCATGTGGATGACTATCGTCGCCGGTTGTTCGAGCGCGAGGCGCAAACCCTCGGTCGCCTCAAGCACCCCTCGATTGCGGCCATCTATCACGGCGGGCGAACGGACGAGGGGGAGCACTTCTTCGCCATGGAGCTTGTCCATGGCGTGCCGCTCATGCAGTACGTGCAGGACCGCCAGGTCAACCGGCGAGATCGACTGCGCCTGTTCCGTGAAATCGGGCAGGCGATCAACTACGCGCATCAGCGCGGTGTGATCCACCGCGACCTGAAACCGACCAACATCCTGGTCGATGACGATGGACATCCCAAGGTCCTCGATTTCGGTTTAGCGCGGATTACCGATCCCGAAGTCTCCCTGACCACGACGACGCATGACGCGGGGCGAATCATGGGGACCCTGCCGTACATGAGCCCTGAAGAGGCCCGCGGGAATCCGGACTAGATCGACGTGCGCAGCGACGTTTATTCCCTCGGCGTGATCTTCTACGAGTTGATGACCGATCACCTCCCGTACACGGTGAAGCGGACGGCGTTGCCAGAGGCGGTGCGGGTCATCTGCGAAGACCCGCCGCGACGACCCTCCACCTACGATCGCTCCCTCCGCGGGGACTTGGAGACCATCGCCCTGAAGGCGCTGGAGAAGGAGTCGTCGCGCCGCTATCAGAGCGCGGCGGCGATGACCGACGACGTCGAAAGATACCTGTCGGATCAGCCCATCCTGGCGCGGCGGGCCAGCGCCTTGTACCATCTCCGCAAGCTGATCGTTCGTCATCGGATGTTTTTCTTCGCGGCGCTGGGGCTGGTGACCGCGCTCTTCGCCGTCGCGTTCACCTTTGAGCGGATTCAGCGCGATCTTCGCGCGTCCGCGGAGACCGACTTCGACTACAACGCTTTGGCCGTGGCGACCATGGAGAACAAGCTCGCGGAAGTGCTTCATAACCAAGGCGCATGGACCCAGGCCGAGCCGCATTACAAGAACGCCCTGGCCACCTTCCGCCGGCTTCACCGCGATGACTTCGCGGCGCCCACGCTGAAGCGGCTGGGCGAGCTGCTGATCACGCGCTTACCGCAGGAGGGTCGAAGCAAGGAGCTTGATTACGAGGACGCCGAAGCCGCCTTGTTGGAAGCCCTGGAAATGTTCAAGCAACGCGGCGCCGTCGGGCGCGAACAACAACGCGCCGTCCTCGTGTTGTTGCAGACCTTGTATTCGCCTGCCCATTGGGCCGATGAAGAGTTGTCGAAGGGAATCCAGGCTGACCTGGAGGAACTTGACGCTCTGCTGGGGAACGAGTCCGCTCAGGGCAAGCCCGTCCGAGCCGGTTGATCTGCGACGCATTTCCTGCTGCTCAAGCCCGCCTTCCTGGGTTCCGATACGCTTTTCACGAGGCTGATGTTTTTCCCGCCATTGGCGGGACAGCCTTTCCCATGGAGCCCGGGTTTCGGCGAGCCCGGGCTCTTTGCACGTCCACTCTGCTCGCCGGTCAGTCTGTTCCCGGCGACTGTCCCCAGTGCAGCTTCGTGATGAGCTTCTGCCAGGACGCATATTGGGGGTTGCGGACGAGCAGGAAGTCGGTGGGGAATCGCTCCACCGTCACGCGATCGCCGGGCCCGAGCGGATAGGACACCTGCCCGTCGATGATGGCGGTGGTGCCGGGGTTGACCGTCCCGGCGGTGATCTCGATGACCGACTCGCGCTCCACGACCAGCGGCTTGTGGGTCAGCGAATGCGGGCAGAGCGGAGTCATGATGATCGCGTCCACATCGGGCTGCATGATCGGACCGCCCGCGGAGAGGTTGTGGGCCGTCGAGCCGCTGGGCGTGCAGACGATCAAGCCATCGCCCGCCACGCTGGTCAGGCGTTCCCCATTGATGGCGATGTCGAGGTCGATCATGCGAAACGGCGGGCCGGCCTGGATCACGCAGTCGTTGATGGCCTGGCTGTGCTGCGTCATCCCGCCGTCGCGGCGCACCGTGACCTGCAAGACCGTCCGGCGGCTCACCAGTGTGTCATCGCTGATAGCATGATCGAAATGCTTTTTGAGTTCATCGACCGAGAACTCGGCGAGAAACCCAAGCTTGCCGACGTTGACGCCGATGAGCGGCACTTGGCGGTCCCCCAGCGACCGGGCCACGCCGATCAGCGTGCCATCGCCACCGATGACCACGATACGATCGGGGTTGGTCTTGATCGCTTCTTTCCCGTCATGGGCCAGCGTCGCCCCGGTTACCGTGCAGCGCGTTGCGGAAAACGCGCGTAGCTCCTCCAGCACGACAGGCGCGTTCTTCTTCTCCGGGTTCCCTAGCAGGTAAACGCGACGTGCGAGCTTTGCCATTCCCAAGCCGCTGGCAGGCACCAGCGGCCATTATCACGCCGCGTCCGTCGCAATACAAACGGGATGTACGCACGCGATTCTGCTTGCAATGCCTACGCGAAAGCCGGTATTAATCGTGCTCTCTTGCATGAACAGATCAATGAGGCACCAGCGCTCGGTGGGCGCGTAGGAGAGGTCCCTCGGGTACGAGGCGCTCGTGCTCCAGCAGCCGCTGAACCGCGGCGGCGATTCCGGTGGCGTCGAGGCCGCACTCGGCGAGCTGTCCGGCACGCGAACCGTGCACGATGAAGCGGTCCACGGGCATCCCCAGGCGCAGCATACGCGACGCGTCGAGGGCCAAATCTTGCGCCGTCTCCAAGACCGCCGAGCCGAATCCGCCGGCGATCGAGTGGTCCTCGACGGTCACCACGGGAGCGCCGGAGCCGAACGCTGCTGCGACCATCTCCCGGTCGATGGGTTTGGCGAACCGGGCATTCACCACCGCCGCCTCGATCCCGCTCTCGGCGAGCAACTCCGACGCGGCCAGTGCGTGGTTCGCGGTCACGCCGTAGCAGAGGATGGTCGCGTCCGCGCCGTCCCGCAGTCGCCGCGAGCGCCCCATCTCGAACGGCGGGCAGTCCGGCTGCGGCGCCGGAACCGTATCGCGCGGGTAGCGAATCGCGCACGGCTGATCCAGAGTCAGACCGAAACGCAGCACATCGCGTAGCTCCAACTCGTCCATGGGCGCCATCAGCACCATCTTGGGGAAACCGCGCAAGTAGGTGATGTCCAGGAATCCGTGGTGAACCGGCCCGTCGCCGCCGACTAGCCCGGCGCGATCGAGGCAGAACATCACCGGCAGACCCTGCAAGACGACCTCTTGAAATACTTGGTCGAAGGCCCGCTGTAGGAAGGTGGAATAGATCGCGGCGACGGGTCTCAGACCCGCCTTGGCCATGCCCGCGGCCATGTCCACCGTGCAGCTCTCTGCGATGCCGATGTCCCGGCAACGCTGCGGGAACTTGTCCTGGAACTTGTTGAGCCCCGTGCCGTCGAGCATGCCCGCGGTCATGGCGAAAACGCGCTCGTCCTTCTCCGCCAGCCCCGCCAGCGCTTCGACGAACGCACTCGTCCAGCTCTTTCCGCCGCTGCTCTGAATGGTCACCTTGCCGTCCTCGACCACGAACGGCTTGGGGCTGTGGTACTTGCCCGGCTCGGCGCTGGCCCACGAGCAGCCCTTGCCTTTTACCGTGTGCACGTGCAGCAGCACCGGATGATTCGCACGTTTGAGCATCTCCAACATCGCGATGAGATGCTTGATGTCGTGTCCGTCGACGGGCCCGACATATTGCAAACCCATGGCCTCGAAGACCTGCCCCGGCGAGACCGTCGCCTTGATCCCCTCTTTGAGGTGGGCGATCATCTCGAAAACCGGCTTGCCCAACAGCGGCAACTTCGGCAGCAGTTTCTTGGTTCTCGCCTTCACGTCTTCGTAGAAGTTGCTCGCCCGGAATTTGGCCAGGCGCTCCGCCATCGCTCCCTGCGTCGGCGAAATGCCCCACTCGTTGTCATTGAGCACGATGAGGAATTGCCGTTTGAGCGTGCCCGCCTGATTGAGCCCTTCGACGGCCACGCCGTTGAGGATGCTCGCATCGCCGACGACTGCCACGACGCTGTTGTCGCGATGGAGCAGCGCATCCGCCCGGGCCATTCCCACCGCGGTCGGCACGGCCGTGCCCGCATGACCCACGTTGAACAGGTCGTATTCGCTTTCGTGAATGTCCGGGAAGCCGCTGATCCCTCCGGCCTTGCGCAGCGTCGGGAATCTCGCGTTGCGTCCCGTGATCAGCTTGTGCGGGTAGCACTGGTGCCCAACGTCCCACAGCAGGCGATCCTTCGAAAAATCGAACACACGGTGCAGGGCGATGGTCAGTTCGGTGACGCCCAGATTGCTGGTGAGGTGCCCGCCGCCGCGACCCACGACCTCGAGGATCCGATCGCGGATTTCCTGAGCCAGCTTGGAAAGATCATCGAGGGCAAGGGAGCGAACGTCCGCGGGTGAGCGGATCCCTTCCAATATGCTCATACTCATGGATATCCTTCCTCGCCTCGGCTCGTTCATTCTATCGTCGGATGCGATACGCCGCGCTTTCGCGAGTTTCAAAAACTCCGCTCCGCCGCGTAGCGAGCCAGTTGACGCAGATCGTCGGCACGCTCGCCAAAGCCCTCCATCTGGGCAATCGCCTGCTCAGCGGCCTCTCGTGACGCGATTCGGCTCTGCTCCACTCCTACGCACCGCGGGTACGTTTGTTTGCCGGCCGAGGCGTCCTTCGCCACCGCCTTGCCCGCCCGATCCGTCGTTGCCGTTACGTCCAATAAGTCATCGGCAATCTGGAACGCCTGACCCAAGAATTGGCCGTACCGTCCCAGCGCCTTTACGGATGGTGCATCGCCCCGGCCCGCCATCGCGCCGAGGCGGCAGGCGGCCTCAAACAGACAAGCCGTCTTGCGAGCGTGGATGTATTGCGTCTGTGGCAACGACGGCGGCTGTGCCTCGCCAAGGATGTCCGCCGCTTGCCCTCCGATCATGCCCGCCCAACCCGTGTGCCGCGCCAATTCGAGGATCATCTCCGCGCACAGGGCTCGATCACTCACGTGGCGAGCAAGCAGCTCGAACGCCAGCACGATCAGGGCATCGCCCGCGAGAATGGCCATCGCCTCGCCGAACTTCTTGTGCGTGGTCGGCCGCCCCCGACGCACATCGTCATTGTCGATCGCGGGCAAGTCGTCATGAACGAGGCTGAAGGCATGGACGCACTCCACCGCCGCCGCCACCGGCCACGACGCCTCCGCCGAACCGCCCGCCAGCTCGCAACAGCGCACCACAAGATACGGCCGGATGCGCTTGCCAGGAGCAAGAGCCGAATACTGCACGGCCTCCAGCAGCTCCGATGGAACGCCCGCCGCACGACCAACGTAGGCCTCAAGCCGGCGATCGAACTCGAGGACGAATTGGCGATAGCAATCCGGCAATTCGGCGCTCATGATCCGGTCGAAGCACCGGCTACTGATGCGAGGCTGTCGCCGTGAGCAGCAGGGGTTTGGGTAGTTCGTCCTAAATCGCTTGTCCAGTCAGATCGTTGGCCACGCGGAAATCGGACATTCACTCGTCTTTGTCCAAGTCGCCGGCCTGCACAAGGCGCCGTTTGGGCGATGTGGCCATCCGGATGATCGTAGTGCGTTTCACCGACGATCGGCCGGCAGATTCCTCGCTCGGGTACGCTCCGCCCTGCTCCTGGGGCATCGGCTTCATCTTCCGCAATCAGAATACGTGGCATCGGGAACCCTTTCGAGGCTCTTGAGTCGCTTGTCCGGGCATGTCATGCGGTAGCGTGTTCACCACCGGCGAACCGCATTCCGGGCACACGCCGGACACGTTGCCGGTCAGGTCATAGCCACACTTGGAGCACCCGTTGCGCTTTGATCGTGTGCAGCGACGACGGACCCACCGAGCGACGCTCAAAGCAGGAATCGTACCCGTTACAAGCGTCAGCGCCCAAAAGGGGACCGCGCCCCAGGCTACGACATGCTTGCACATCTGTCCCGGCGTTGCCCAGACGTCCGTCGCCATGCGGGCGCGTAGCCATTGCGGGTGCTCTCGCACATTGAAGATTTCCGTAGAAACCCCTGAGTCGCGGCAGATGACCCAGTCGGCGACTTCATCCTCGACTCGCCAACGCATGCGCCACTGCCCCGCCATAGGCACGGGCCACCCCAGCTTACCTGCATCGTTGCACGACCACTCGCGAGTAAGACCATCGAATGGCACGGCGCCGCATCCGCCGCATCGCCAATCCTCCAGCCACTTTGGTTTCGTATGACCCCTGTAGCCGAAGCACAGCCAGCCGCGATCCGCGGTCGCCAGAATACGCCAATCCTCCTGCCAGGTTTCTTGCAGCCCCGCGGACAAGCCATCAGCGTTCAGTGTCCATGAGTGGATCGACGAGCGCGTCATCCATCCAGCGCTGAAGACTAGCGTTGCGAGCGTCAAGCACGCGAGAAGCACGCTACGCGGAAATCGGACATTCACTCGTCTTTGTCCAAGTCCCCAGCGGGGACGAGACGAACTTTGGGCTGGGCGGGGTCGTCGCGCTCGTCAATGACACGAACGAGGCGGGTCCGCGCGCGTGATACGACCGCCCGGGCCTCGGCTATTAGATCGGTGTCGAGCGCGAGCGACAAAGAGAGAAGCCGGACCCTGATGGTTTCAAGGGAAGGGATCTTGAACTCACCGCGTTCGGCGAACACGATTTCACCGAAGCGACGGGCCCCGTCGCATCGGCATTCCGCAGCCGGCGACTCTCCCTCAGCTCGAAGAAATTTCGCTTCCCGGACCAAGTAGCCGTTGGTGTGCTCTATCACTAGCTCGCATACTCCCGGCGCGAAGGCGCCGCTCCACCAGCCGGTCGCTCGGACACGCTTCGTTCCATCCGGGGTTCCCTCCTCGACGACCACCTCTCCCAAACCCTCTGCCCGCGGGCGCCCCAGTGCCCACAGGATTCGCCGCAGAAGATTGAGATTGACCGTATTCAAATCGGCTGCTCTGCGGCGCGACAAACTGGGAACAGAAGCCATCGCCTGCGCAGTGCCATCCTGGGCTACACGGAAGGCGAGGGTCTCTGAGTACTCCTCACTGCTGATGTGGTCGCAGAGGGTTGCACCCTCCGAGGGCATCGAAAGCAGCAGGTTTCCTTGCGCGTCATAGTCCCCTCCTTCATATCCGGCTGCGTGCGGCGGATAAAACTTCGGATGATCTGGCAACTTCGATGCCTTCCAAACGATTGCAGTTACATCCTGTCCGACGGTAACGCGCATTACACGCGTAGTACGGTCCTGCCCCGGCAAGAAAACACTGATTGGGCGATCCACTTCCACCGCGAGGGTGAGAGCTTCCGGACTCCCTTGTTGCACCTGAGCGAGGGCGGATTTCTCTCTTGTCAGCTCGTCTCCGAATGCCGGCCCGCTACATCCTTGGCGACTGCTGACCAGAGCCGTGGAATGGTCAACCAACAGGCCAAAAAAGCCAGCCACGACCAATACGGCCAGCGAGAACCGTGCACTCATCGAATTCACTCGTCTCGGTCCAAATCGCCAGCCTGCACCGTCTTCACCTTCGGATTGCTGGAATCATCGCGGTAGTCATATACCTGAACCAAACGAGTTTGGGCGCGGGCAATGATCTGGCGAGCCTCTACGATGAGAGTGGGATCGGACGCAGGTGAAAAGGAGATTAGGCGAACTGCGATGTGCTGCGATACGGGAGGCTCATGAACGTATTTTCCGCGCTCAGCGAGGGCCAGGTCTCCAAACCAACGCGTGCCCTCGCTCAACCACTTCTTGCGAGGCTCTTCTCTTGTGCCGGCGAAGCTGGCCTGCCGCACGAGATGACCATGTGCGGGATCGACTACCAAACTCCAGACTCCTTCTCCGGAATACGGCGAATACTGGCCTCGCGCGCGGATTTCCCGAGTCCCATCCGGGTGCGCGTCTTCGACCTCTGACTCCCCCAAATCGTCGGCAGGTGGGCGCCCCAGCGCCCAGCGAATGCAATGCAGCATGGACATTCCTTGTGTGTTGGAATACGACGGGTCGTGACGGTTCAGGATGGTGCCGGAAGCCCGGCGCGCTACCTTCCCGTCCGGCGCAACAAAGAACTGCGTAAACTCCGAATACTCCTCATGGATGTTCCCATCCCGAATTGTTGCGCCTTCCGACGGCATCCACAAGATCAGGTTGCCATCGGCGTCGTAGTCGACTCCTTCATAGCCGTTCGTACCGAGCGGGTAATACTTCGGCGGCGGAAGCTTGGACGCCTTCCAAACAATCGCGGTTACGTCTTCGGCTGCGATGACGCGCATGATAACGGTCGTGTTCCCCTGACCCTGTCGGAGGGCGAAAGCGGGGCGTTCGACTTCAACTTCCAAGGTGAACACATCCAGACTGGCGCGTCGCACTCGACTCAGTGCAGGCTCTGGTGCAGCCCGGTCTTCTGCAGGAATACGGGTTGAGTACGTGGCAACTCCGGTAGCAAGGAGCATAACCCAGCGCCAGGGATCGTTTTTTCTTCTCATCGTATGCACCCTCTCTGATGCCCGGGGGCCCGACATGTCAAAACCGGAATGGTGTTGACATGTCAAGTACATGATCACGGACACCCGCATGCTTTCTTCGTGCCGCGAGGGTGACAATGTTTCCGCGTGCTTTCACTGACCTCCCTATTACGAGTGGAGGTGCCTTGCGCAGAGCCTCCTATTCTTCGCCGACCACGTAGCGCCGCGGCTCGCGACCTCTGTAATCCACCACCTCGCTGCCGTCGCGAATTCGTGCGCCCACAACATCTCGAAGTTTGGATAAATGGCCGCGGTCTGGAGCCAACGGACTGTAATCGAGTACCGAGATTTCGACACGATAATCATCGTCTCGTCGGGCGAAGTATAGTACGCCGCCTGCCGCTAAAGGGACGTTATCCTGAACCGGAGTAAACCCATGCGTCACAACCCGGATTGCGGGACGCTCTAGACTCTCGATGAGAAGTGCCCCCCATCGGATCAAATAGTGAGCGGTAGGATCGATGGTCAATTGCCACTCGCCGACTAGACCAGGGCCGTATTGTCCACTCGCCACGAGTTCGAGTAGGCCGTCCTCGCGACGACGTTCGGTCTTGAATGCGTCGAGGTATCGCGAGAACCCTCTCCCACTAGCTAGTCGCATCTGTGTTACCTCATAGATGCTATCCGTGCTTCCGACGGGGTACTCGTAGACCTGCGTCTGGGAAGTGCGCTCTATTACTTGTCCATCTGGGGACACCCTGTTCATTTGCTGAACGTCGTAAACTCGATTCATCTCCGAGGTACTGAGCACCTTTTTTTCGAGCGACCGCCAAAGGATCAGATTCAGATCTTGGTCGTAATCCATCGGTTGATATACTCGAGCCTCAGGCGCTCGATAAACTGGGTCAGCCGAAAACTCATTCTGAATCGTCAGACCTTGAACCGCGCCGTCAACCGCAAAAGTGCATCGACTGATCTGGATACCCTGTTTTGGATCGAACCACACCGCCGGAATGCGCATTTCGAAAACGACTGTAAACTCGCTTGGAAGTTTGCTGTCGCCATCGCGCATCATTCGCATCGTCGCCTCTCTGCCGGCCGCCGCTACGCCCCCTGGCTCCGCTAGCGCCATTGTTGCTCTACACCAGAAACCGAAGAGTACCGTCAGTAGTATCCTTGAGTGCAAGAACCCTCGGGCGATTGTCATATCAGTACTCCGCTACTCTCACCGGCCATCCTCCGCAATCAGACGAGATTACGGACAGCCGCACACCTTCTTTGTTCCGCGATTGAAAGGACCTCGAATTAAAGGGCCCGGACAATTTGACGTATGACACGCGCTGTTGAACGGCTCAGAACAACCACTGCTGCAATCAGTATAATGGATGGTATGCCAAGGACTCCACAGGACGATTCCGCCGGAGCAGGAATTCGAGTGGATGGTTTGCACCACCATACCGCCCGCCGTGCTCTGGTTCTCGCATGTGGACGGACCAACCCTCGCGGGATAATGAATACACGTCGCTGTACTCAGAGCATTCTGGATGCACTCAATTGTAGAGCAACTTGCACCGTTCGGATCGTTAGCCCAGTGATGGCATTCATATAAGGCGCTCGAGACCGTATAACAATTCTCGCACTTGGGCCTGCACAGGTCCCCCGGCGTACACGTGGTTCCGTTGCCCTGGTACGTCCCGCCCTCCTGTTGACAACAAAACGCGGTCTTTTCCGAGCAGGAGCCTGTGTCGAAGAAGCAGCAGGCGCCCTTCAGCCCACACACATTATTGCAACAGGTCTGGTCGGGGTTGCAGCAGCCCGCGCCGCAGCAGTCCGGTTCGTCCGGGCAGGGCCCATTCTGATTGCCCGGCGGGTGGGTACAAGCGCCGCCCTGGCAGATTTCCGAGGTGCACACGTCGCCGTCGTCCTGCTCCGGGCAGGGAGTGCCGTACCGAGAAGACCATCATGGCACGGCAGATGGTCCGCGATCTCAGTCGCGCCGGACTTCGAGTTTCTCCCGTTTCCGAAGAACGCTTTCCAGTCTTTCATCTAAACGTCCGACGGCCTCCGCGGCAGCCTCTCGAAGAGCGGGATCGGGGTCACTCGCAGCCATTTCTCTTAGGGCCGCCTCATAGTTTGGATCGATAATGTCTTTCCCACTCTTATCCTTCACGACCATGTCCCAGCCGAAAACCGGCGGTGCGGCCTCGAAGGCTGCCCGACGGGTCTCAGCCTTTCGACTCCGCATGGCTTTCAGCACCAGCGACCGAGCGCGCGGGAGATGCGGTTTGTCTGTCGCTCGCCCCTCCAATAACTCATTCCTGCTTTCGATCAAATACTGCGGTAGATACCACATTACTACCATCTGAGCGACGGGGTCGGTGACATCTATCTCGTCAATCACTTGCGCAAGCCCACGCATTTCCAGCATCGCTCGAACTGCAGCCCATCGTACCCGTTCACCGTGTGTCGCATCGGCAAAGAACACGCGAGCTGTTCCGTAGAGTTCAGTCGCGCACGGTCCCCATCCCCCAAGCCTCTTCAATACGGCTTCTCTATCGCCTTCGCTCGCGGATGGTTCAAGTAGCTCCGTCTTTGCGCGTGTGAGCTGCTCTCTCATGATGTCGGGCCCTACGGATACACAACAGATTCGTTGGATTCGCGCCGTCGAATCATCCAGACCCTTGACGAGTTGGTCCACCGCTTCTCGCGCGCCTGCCTGTTTATGATGCGCGAGCACCGTATATGCAAGAGTGCGAAGCTCGGCGTCCAGGGGATCTGGGCCCCCACGAAGGGTCGCGAGTAAATCTGGAACGATCACACCGGCTGGCGTGGCCGACAGTTCTTCTTCCACGCGCTTGTATTCCTCGGGACCACGAACTGCTCGCTCAAAGGCATGTCGCAGAATGCTCCCTGGGGGCACGCGTTCGGGCATCATCTGACCATCTGAGCCCCTAGCAGTCAGGGATACGATTCCAATTAGGACCCAGGTTTTCTTCATAGGTGTCTCCCGAGATCTCGTCACGGTATGCCCGGTACCGGCTGCCACATGTTCAATGGCGTCTTGCTAAAATGGCAACTATCGGTCGCCTCGAAGTCATGCTCTCTTGGCGGGAACAGGGACATCGGTCCCTCTCCTGTGCAACAAGGATCGTGGCCATAGATCATTACCTGATTCAGATATAACTCATGCCACGGAAAACCGTCATGTTCACCGTACAATCGAAACTCGATCGGCGTCAGCGATCCATTCTCACAGACCTGTCGAACGTGGATGGTCAAGGTCGCATCGAGGGCCGGCACCTGGGCACCCTCGCACCCATTGTATCCCCTCGCATCGAACTGAGCTTTGACCTCGACTGTGCTTTCGCGCCAGTGCTGGATGAAAAGAATGTTCCCAGCCTGTCCCGGCGCTGGTGTTGCCGCGCACTCCGGGGTCGCACCGGACACAATACACCAATCGCCATAGCCCCCAGCGCAGTGCGCGCACGGGGTTACATCGGTTCCATCCGGGTGGTCATAGTACGCGACTGTCTGCCCGAAGAGGTTCGTTGTGCTTCCAACGGGCCCTCCATTCGCCGCCTTCGGATCGAGGGTCATTACTGTTTGCTGGAAACTACGAAACGAGATTCCGTTGTAGTTGAACCACCGGTTGTCTCCGGCGTCGAAATCATAAAGCCAGAAGGCAGCGATAAGCTCGACAGCCTCGGGCGCGATGAAGAGGCGGAGCCTTAGTTCTACCGGATCGTAGGTGCGGTCGACCGTAACCGTCCCGGTCGCCTGGCAGGTTTGTCCGCTGGCGGTGGTACCGGTGACGCGGATGGGCACAGGGCCGGGCGGGGCGTCTTCGTGGATGGTGATATTAACCGTGCGTGTCTGGGCGCCACCCGTACAGGAGATGGGCGAAGGCGACGAAATCGTAAACCAAGGCGGGATCATGGAGAATTCCGGGGGATATTGCGGCTCGAACTCGAAGCTCGTGATCCCGCAGGGCCAGCAATCAGCCGTAAACGTCAGCGTCTTCGTTTCGCACGGCTTGCCCGTCACGGAGCTTAGAGAGACGGTGCAGCCTTCCTGCTGGCAGGCGCAGGGATTGCACCACACGCCGGGCGCGCACGTCGTGGAGCACTCGTCCCAGCAGGGATGGATGCACCCACCGTTCAGGCAATAGTCGTCCGTGCAGGCGTTGCCGTCGTCGGGGCAATTACCGAGCTGGTTGCCCGCCGGGTGCGTGCAGAAGCCGCCCTGGCAGATTTCCGAGGTACACACGTTGCCGTCGTCCTGCTCCGGGCAGAGCGTGCCGTTGGGCGCCGGCCGATAGCACTGGCCATTCTGGCAATGATCGCGCGTGCAGGAATCTCCGTCCGCAGCGCAGGGGTCGGTGTTGTTCACGTACGTGCACTGGTAGTCCCCGCAATCGTCGTTGCTGCAAAGGTCGTCGGTGCAGGGTTTCCCGTCGTCGCAGGGCGGCTCAATCACGCATTCGAGCTGCAGGCACGTCGGCGGGTCCGTGCAGCGCTCCTCGCACGGTGAGCATTGGCTTCCGCAGCACTGCCCCTTGCAGCACATCACATCTGCGTGCTCATGTACCGCAATCACGGTTGGTTGCGAGCCTTGCCTTCCATTCGCAACTCGTCCTCGGCTCCCTCAATCCGTTGACGTGCAAAGTCGCGTAGCTTGGGATCCAGGTCGGTGCGCGCTATCAGCTCAAGCGCGTCGCAAATCTCGGGATTGACGGTATGCGCCTTCGGCGCCACTGCCCGGCAGGACATCACCTTTCTGAGAAGCCGCCAGGAACGCCCGCACCGGCGTTCCGCACTCCGGACATACGCCACTGACGTTGCCGTGAAGATCATACTCGCAAACGGCACATCGAGGTGGTTCGCTCGCAGCGGACTTGCGCTGCCGAATCAGCTTCACGACCACGCCAACGAAGATCGCAGAAGCCGGTGGTATGCAAATATACACCCAAATTAGGTCGATGCGCCCAGGCACGATCCGCGTCCCCGACAAGACGAGTATCGCTACGGCAGTGACGACAAACGCCCGCATGGCATACCCACCACAGCGCCGGAGGGAGACGAGCAAATACGCGGGTGTCATCAAGATCGCGCAACCCAAAGCGCTCATATAGTCTCTGTGAGGCGTGATCGGCCAAAGTAACCATACATAGAGCGCCCAAATGCACCCGATAAAAAAGACAACAGAACGTACCGATGGAAACCGTCGGCTCACGGCGCGCCTTGCTCGGCTGGATGCTCTCCTTGCAAAGCCGGAAGCGGGTCGCTGGGCTTCCAGTCGGGGAATCGCCTCTTGTTAGCCTCGAACCATTCCCGGTATCCGCTCGAGAACGCCTTCACATATTCGTCGGAATCTCCGTTGGATGCGGCTACCGCTAAGTCGCGGATATCGTCTTCGGGACAACCCCATCCCTTGCGGTCGTTAAGCCCATGCAAATTATTTGCGGCTTGGCCGCGTACCGCTGCACAATCCTCCATCGAGGTGGTACATTCAAGCAGACGTATGAGTTCATCCACTCCTCGCCCGACGTTCCAGTTCGCCAGCCCGTATGCTGCAATGAGTCGATGAGTTAGGTTTTGCTCCTCATTCAGAATCTTCATAAACAACGGGAGCGCACGAGGATCGTCGGCTTTCACGAGAATCATCAAGACACCCGCCCTCTCGTCGCGCTCGCGGAACTCGTCGTACAACCCGATGAGCTTCGGAATGCGGTCCGTGTTCTGCAGCCAGCGTCCTAACCTCCCCAACTCGTCAAGCGCCTGCGCCCGTTCACTGCCGTCGGTGCGTGAATCCAAGATGACGGCCATAAGAAGGTGGATCCCTTCGGCAGCGGGAAACTCCCGACCCTGCCAGCGGGCAGTGTTGTATGCCAGTTTGAACCTCGTTGTACCCGGCGTCGCTTGTACCGTGGCAGAACTGAGTGGTAGTGCTTTGCGATCTGCGTCGTCACGTTGGGCATGACTCAAAGGGAGCGCACCTGTCAATGCTGCGGCGAGTATTAACCCCTTTCGAACCTCGGATCCTACTAAGCTAGATGATCGAACCATAGTTTAGTCCCACCTGAGTATTTGTCATGGGCACCCGTTACACGCACAATTCTGTTTCTGAACCACGTTCCCACGTGTAAGCAGTACATTCACTTTGGTTCAGGGCGCCTACAGTATGGACAAGCTCGTGTCCGATTATGCTGGCAGCGGCGTTCTCGCTCACACTAAACGCGGTTGTCCCAAAGTCGACGGAATCATCGATATGTGTACATGCGGGCACGCAGACGCTAGGGAGTCCACACGGAACGCAGGCATTCTCGCTTATCGTTACGGAGGAGAATGCGCCTCCCGTGGTCGCCAGCACGCTCCCGTACTTCCAGGACAAGTAATCGTAGTCCAAGGCCAAGTTTGCGTTCGTTCCTGTCGTAAAGAACGTGTGAACTGGAAGGACAAGGATACTCCTGCGAGCCAATTCGGTCTCTCCGTGAAACGCTGCAACCCAGACCTTGGCCATTCTAGCGCACAGCTCTGTCTGCGGCTCCGTGAAGGCAAGGTAGCGCCAAAGGCCGGCGTTAATTCTCGACAGCGTTCCTTGATTCGGCGGCGTGTAGCCTTCGATCGGCTCGATCTCGACGATCCTCAACTCTCCTTCACAGCCCGCCGGGCTCCAGGTGACCGTGATGTCAGACCGGCTGAGGTTCGCTGGCATTCCCGGCCAAGCGGTAGTTGCGGCGATAGTCGATGGATTCAGGGACAATGTCGCCGAAAGGACAACGGTCACGGTTCCGTCTTCGACGCACACTCCTCCTCCCGGCGTGCTCCCCATAATTGCGATGGGAAGGGGGCCGAGAGGCGCTTGCGGACTGACTGCCACTTGTCCGGTGACAGACTTGCCGGCACAAAGGAGACTCCCATTGGAGCCGGTGAGGTGCGAGGACGACGAAGTAATCGTCCAGTCCATCCAATTGATGCACTCAGGGGAGCAGTCGCCGCTTACAATGACCTCGGCCGTCCCCCCTGGACACGCTTCGCCGTCACCGACGAAAATCCCACAGGATTCATTCACACACGTTCCTTCCTGGCACCAACCAGATTGCCCTGCGATTACGGCCGCCGAGCTTGTGCCGGCGCAGGTCAAGCACCCCTCGTGCGGCGGATGGATGCACGCGCCGTTGAGGCAGTAATCGTCCGTGCAGACGTTCCCGTCGTCAGGGCAGTCGCCGGACTGGTTGCCGGGCGGATGGGTGCAGGTGCCGTTGCTGCACAGGTCGGAGGTACAGACGTTCCCGTCATCCGCACAGGCGGCGCCGTTGTGGCCGGGCGGATGGGAACAGAACCCCACGATCCCGTCGCAGACGTCGCGCGTGCAGGGATCGCCGTCGTCGGGGCACAGAAGGGTGTTGGGGTTGTGCTCGCACGACCAGTCACCGCATTCCAACGTGTCGCAGATGTCCGTCGTACACACGTTGCCGTCGTCGCAGGCGTCCGTCACCACGCACTCGATTTGCAGGCAAGCCGGCGGATCCAAACAGAGCTCTGCGCAGGTTTCGCACATCCCCCCGCAGCACTCCCCACGGCAGCAGACCTGCCCGAGGGTGCAGCACTCCGCCCCGCAGCACTGCCGCCCACCGCCGCAGCACCCGTCATCGCAGCAGGTCACGCCGCAAGGATCGTTCAACTCTTTCCAGCAACAGTCAATGTGCCGGCCGGGAAGATCGCAGCACACGGCCGACCCGCAGACCAGGTTGTGCTGGCAGTTTCCATTGGATGGGTTGCACTGGTCGTTGGTGCAATCGTTGCCGTCGTCGCAATCTTTGGGTTCGTACACACAGCCCGTGCTGGGGTTGCAGGAGTCGTCCGTGCACAGGTTGTTGTCGTTGCAGACCTTGGGCTCGACCGTACAGGCTCCCGACCGGCACTTGTGAATGGTACACGGGTTATTATCGTCCTGACACGTTACTCCCTCCATCGTCGTTGCGTCGTACCAACAGGCCCCGTTCGTGCAGCGGTTCTCCGTGCAGAAATTACCGTCATCGCACACGCAGCAGGCCGCTACCGTTCCTTCCAAGGAAGCCGAACCCTCGCTCTCGGATTCGAGCGCTCCAATACAGCACTCGCACGGCGTTGGACCGGGCCCGGGCCCCGGTCCACCACCGCCGCAGGACGTGATGAGATACATGGCGTTCTCGAACAGGACCTGCGGAGAGCAATTCTCGGGCGGTCGCACGGCCGCATCGCAGAACGGCGGGGGCGTGGCCACACCCCCGTCGATGGTCTCGTCATCATTGCGTAGCTCCAAGGGATCAAAGCCCATGATCTCCACGGCACGTTCCAACATGGCGGGCGCCCACGCCGACTCTACCGGGTCGCGGGCCGCGCGAGCCTTCATCGCCTTGGTCAGCCGCTGGTGCCCGGCCCCCAGCTCGTCTACGTCCACGCCGAAGTCGCGCCCAAGGGAGAGAACAACCCCCGTAAGATCGTGCTCGTCCTCAAGCAGCTCGCTGAACACCTCTACTCTCTCCACGCCGCTCGGTTGCCAGTAGGCGAGGTAGCCGGAGCAATCATGGGTATCGGTATCGCCATCCGGCGCGGCCGCGTCGTAGATGACCAAGACGCCATGGGCGCTCTCAGCCCGCAAGCGCAAGGAGGGCGTGGGAAGGTCCGGCGGCGGAGGCTCAGCAGGGCCGCGCAGATTGCGCGGCGGGACCCGCTTGTCCGTGCGATCATCGTCGCCAAGGGCGACTTGCCCCCAGATCGCCAAAGCCGAAATCGCGAAGAGTTTGAAAACGTGACCGCTTCGACGCGGGGAAATCAGCATGCGCTTCCTCCCCAAGAATACTGGATGCAATAATGAAGTATGCGTCGTCTGGTCCGAAAATGCAAGCGTTCGCGGATTATTCTTGGAGAGCAGCCGTCAAACATTACAACGCACGCGACTGGGGGCTTGCCTGACGGTTAGATTTTGGCCGAAACGCACCCCGCGAGGGCGTCCGCCACGTCGCGGAGGACGCCCAGCGGCGGCTGATCGGCGTTGACCCGGGCAACCAGCTTCTTGGGGTAGGCGTCGAGGACGGGGTGCGTCTCCCGTTCGTAAACCAGAATGCGGTTTTCGATGACGCTGCGATCGGCGTCGTCCGGCCGGTTGGACTTGGAGGCTCGCTTCACCAGCCGGGCGACCAGCGCGTCACGATCCTCGATCATCAGGTAAACGACTCGCTTGACCTCGATCACGCCGTGCAGCAGTTCGACCTGCTTCACGGTCCGCGGGATGCCGTCCAGCAGCAGCGTGTGGTAGGCCGTGTCCACACGCCCGGCGGAGACCAGGCCCTCCACGTGATGTCGAAAGACGCGGACGGTCAGCTCATCCGGCACCAACATCCCCTTCGTGGAGTACGACAGGAACTCCCTTCCAATGTCCGAGGTCTTGTCCAGCGCCCGGAAGATGTCGCCCATGGCCAGATGGACGAGGTTGGGCATCGACCCCAGCACCGCCCCTTGCGTGCCCTTGCCCGATCCCGGACAGCCGAACAGCAGGACCGCCGGATACTGCCTTCCGTTGTTCACAGGATGCTCCTTCATCGGACCCCTTGACCTCACCAGAGCCGGCTATGATTCCCGCCCCGCTTCGCCTTGGCAAGACCGCCGCAACGAAGGACGCGATATCCCCCGGTTGAAATCCATTTGGCCTTGCGCAATAATGCCCGCACGGTATTCCTACGAAACGCGAGGAACGAGCCATGAGCACCGGTTTCGGCGCCCTTTCCGATGACTTCTACGTGAGCACTCGCCTTTTCCTCAAGCTCGAGATGAGCTTGCAGGCCGAGTCCGTGCTGCACTTTTTCGACCGCGTGCGAAAGGAATACCCTTCCATGCGGAAGCTGCGTCGTCGCGAAGCAGGCGCCCTCACCATCGAGAACGAAGCCGACGAGCAGGGCTCGCGCCGCTGGCTCCGCGTCGATCCCACGACGCTGCGTTTCGGCCACGTCGCCCCCGGGGACACCGAAGAGGTCCGCAAGTTCGGCGAGCTGATCCTCACCCAGGCGCCGTACCATCTGACCCTCAGCGACCTGGTGTACGATCACCTCGAAGTCATCTACGGCTTTGATCTGCGCTATCGCGGCAATCACGATCAGCTCGTGGCCGAGACGCTCTGCGGCGAACACGCCGCCAACAGCTTCCTCTTCGGTGACGAAGCGGTGCGGGTCATCGACGCGCAGCCGTACTTCGGCATCGCTCTTTCGCCGGAGTGCGACCTCCAGGCCTACGTCGAGGTCAAGTCTCGCACCACCACCTACGAAGTCCGCGGCGGAAACTTCGAAGGCGCCCCGATCAGCGTCTTTCTGACCGTGCGGAAATACTGGGGCACGGAGGGCGCGGGCTCGCCGGCGGACGTGCTCCGCAACCTCTTCGAGATCGCCGACGACCTCGCCGCCCAGAAGGTCGTGCCGCACTTCGTTAACCCCCTCGCCGCCGCCATCGCCAGCCGTCCTTGACCGCATCATGGCGAGCCGCGGGCTTCAGCCCGCGCGGGCTGTCAATGTTGTTGTTGGGGCCTTTCGCACCCTTCACACCGTTCATACCATTCACTCGTCATGCCGACTTGGCCGGAGTTCGTCGCTCGACAAGTCCAACACGGCGCCGTCGTCGTGCCCGACTCGCAACCGGTGCGAGTCGCCCGATACACAGACACGATCGCCGAATATCGTGCCCTCGACGAAGGTCCCGCGCTCATGGATCGCACCGACCGTGCGCTGCTGGAGGTAACCGGCAAAGACCGCGTCGCCTGGCTGCACAACCTGACCACCAATGACGTGAAGAAGCTCAGCGTCGGCGAGGGCAGCTACGCCTTCGTCCTCAACGTCCAAGGCCGCATCCTCTTCGACGTCAACATTTTCGTCCGGCCGGACTCCATATGGCTCGACCTCGATCGCCACTTTCTCGACACGGCCAGGAAGCATTTCACCAAGTACATCATCACCGAGGACGTGCGCCTCACCGACCGAAGCGACGAGTTCGTCCGCTTGGCCCTGACCGGCCGCGGCGCGGTCGATCTCCTTTCCGCCCTCGGCGCCCCCAACGCCCCGGCCATGGCCCAACTGAGTCAATCGACAATCGAGTGGAACCCCCCTGCCTCCCCCCTTACCAAGGGGGGATTGAGGGGAGTCGATCCGAGCCGCGACCGTGAGGGAGCGGACAATCCGAGCCGGGAGCGCGAGCGACCGGAGGCCTCCCCCCTTGATAAGGGGGGACCAAGGGGGGTCTTCATGCTTCGCCACGACTTCTGCGGCCCGTTCGCCGTCGAGCTTTTCGTTCCTGCCGACCTCGCCGTCGAGGTGTGGACCGCGCTCGTCGATCAACACCGCGCCATCCCCGTAGGCGATGAGGCCGTGCAGATCCGCCGCATCGAGGCCGGCATCCCCTGGCCGGGCCGCGAGATCACCAGCGAGTACCTCCCCGCCGAGACCCGCCAGCTCGACCGCGCCGTCAGCTACCAGAAGGGCTGCTACCTCGGCCAGGAAGTCGTCGAACGCATGCGCTCCCGCCAAGTTGTCGCCCGCCAACTCGTCGGCCTGCGGTTTGATTCCCCCTCTTCCCGACGAGCCGACCGAGGGAGGGTCGTCCCCGACCCTGGTCGTCCAAGGGAAGGGCCAGGGAGAGGGGGCGGGGGTGAGGGCGTAGAGTCCGAACTGCGGAGCAGCCTTGTTCAGTACCGCGACCGTGAGGGAGCGGGCAGCGGCACGTCCGTCCTCGATTCTGACGGAAAACCCGTCGGCACAGTGACAAGCACCTGTCACTCCTTGGCCCTGGATGCCCGCATCGCCTTGGCCTACGTCAAGACCGCGCTCGCCAATCCCGACGCCCGCTTGACCGTCGGCGGGCTTCCGGCAACGCTGGTGGAGCTGCCGTTCAAGAGCGCGGGCACTTAGGCCAAGGCACGCTCCGCCTTTCTCTACCCCAATAACGCGCTAGGCGATCGCTGGGAATACGAATTCGAGCGAGCGCCATGTTTCATGGTGTTCAGCCGGAATTCACGTTCACGTTAGGCCGCTCGCTACAAAATCGTGGTGACGGTGCGCGATTTGCGTGGATGCGCGGCTACTCACGGCAAGTGTGGAGCTTGCCGGGTGCGAACGGGTCTCTAACGGATCGAAAGGAATGGCATGGTCATCAATCGAAGACACACGCTTGGAATGGTGGTTTTGTGTGTATGTTGGGTAGGCAGCGCCTACGGGCAGGTCAAGAAAGAAACGGTCACTCGGACCACGCCGGATGGCGCCACGGTCACGACCACGTGGTACAAATCTTCGGACGTGCTGGGCCGGCCCATCATCATCAATCGAGAACCGATGGGAAAGATCGAAGACCTGGTCATCGACGTGCCGTCCGGGCGGGTGGTGTATGGCGTGGGCTCGTTCACCAACGTGAAGGACGCGAGCGGTCGGCTCTATGTCATCCCCTGGCCGGCGACGCGCTACTCCACGGTCACGAAGTCCTATGAGGTGAACCTGGGGACGGAGCAGCTACAGAGCGCTCCGAGTTTCGTAAAGACCGAGCGGGTGAATTTCGCCGACGAGGAGTTCGCCACGCGGACGTTCAAGCACTACAACGTGACGCCCTGGTGGCAGACCGAGAAAACCACCGTCCTTACATCCGACCGTCCCGCGACGACAACGACCACGACCTGGACGTCGCGTCCGACAACGACCTATCGGGTCAGCGAGCTGCGCGGGCGCGAAATCCGAACCGTGGAGGGAACGCGGATCGGCAAGATCGAAGAGGTCGTTCTCGATCCGGGAACCGGCAGGGTGCTTTATGGAGTGACGGTCCGCGACGGGAGGAGCGTCCCCATTCCCTGGACCGCGCTGCGCCCGGTGAGCGATAACGCCTTCGAGGTGACCATCAGCGCGGAGAAGTGGAAGAGCGCCCCGTCCTTCGAGGTCGAGGTCCTGCCGACCGAGCAAAAGACGGAGATTTACCGCTATTACGAAGTCGAGCCGATGGAGATCGAGGTCAAGACCAAGGTCAAGACGGACGACGACGACGAATAGAGCCGAGCAATAGGGAGCCATCAGAACGTGAGGCCGCTGTTCCACACCACCAAGTGTGAGACAGCGGCCCTCCGCTTTTCAGATACCCCAACCCCATCCGAGCCCCGAAGGGGTCGACCATCACGCCCCGTGGCACGAAATCGACGCCATGTTTCAGGGCGCCGGCCTGCGCAACATCCACCGCCGAAAGTACAACCTGCTCTTCCCCCTGCTCTTCCGCGTGCTCGTCACCCAGGCGACGCGTAGGCAGCGGCCGGCGATCTACTTGTCGGCTATGAAATACAAGACATAGCCATTCAGATCACGAATACCGAACTGGCGCGCCCCGTAGAACATGTCCTCAATGTCCTGCTCAAACTCGATCCCTTCATGGTCGCACGGCTCGCCGGCAAGAGCAGCCTGCGCGGTTTCGAGCTGCCGTGACTTGAGGAGTTGGTAGAGCCGATCGACCTGATCGGTATAGAACCACAAGCTCACCTCGCGCGGGTCCGGTTTTCCATGCAGGTTCAACATGAGTTCGGCTCTTCCGAACGACACCATGCCGAAATTCACCACGCCGTCGTCTTCGTATCGCGCGATTTCTTTGAATCCGATCGATGCGTACCAGTCGAGGGTTCGAGCGACGTCGGGGACGACGATCATGGGGACCCCTTTCTTGATGGAGTGGGCCATTTTTTCCATGGTCGCCTGGAAGCTCGACGGTGCGATCGCTTTCGGCTGCTTCGCCCCGGCAGCGTGAAGACGACTCATCGCCTCTCGATCTCCCCGCAGCATCGCCACCGCCAGCGCCGTCTGACCCCTCCCGTCCTTAGCCTCAAGGTCCGCGCCCAACTCGATCAGCAAGTCCAGGATGTCGTAGCGCCTCTGGTTCATCGCGAAATGCAGCGGCGTCTGTCCCTGCTCGAAGCGGGACATGCGGCGATCCAGCGCGCTGGGATTCTCCTCGACGAGCTTGCGAATCAGGTCCAGGTCATCAATGGACATGGCTGAGAAGATGTGGTGGCGAGCGCCGCGCTCGAGCAGGAGTGAGGCTACCTCCGGGTTGTCGCCCGGTGCACCACCGGGCGGGTGGAAGAACGTCGCCCAGCCGATCGCATCGAGGTCGTGTACGTCGCCCATGCCGTGTACATCGCCGCCCGCATCGAGCAAGGCGCGGACGGTTTCGAGGTGCCTGCCGGCCGCAGCCCAGTGCAGCGCGTAGGTGTTGTCCCCGGCCTCGCGGGCATTGGGGTCGGCGCCATGGTCGAGCAGCAGCTGCACTACGCCTACGTGACCATGCTTGGCGGCGACGTGCAGCCCGGTCCAGCCTCGGTATCGTGCGTCAGGGTCGCTGACGCGACCCAGGCTGGGGTCTTTCACGAGCAAGCCGTGCAGCGTTTCGACGTCGCCCTTGGCACAGGCCTCGAAAAAGACGGCGACGTTCTTTGTTGACCGCTGTTCGACCTCGGCCTTCAGGGCGCGCCAACTGGAGAAGCCGTGCTCTCGGGCTACGGCCAGCTGAGCCGTCGCGAGCTTCGCCCGTCGGTCGGCCTTCCGCAGCTCTTGTAATCGGTCCTTCGCCAGTTTCCGCAGATACTCAAGCGACGCGCGTTCGGGGAGCTTGGATTTGGACATAGACGCCTTCCTTCCATTCTCGCCCGGCGTCCGCGTCCTCGGGCTGGAAGTCAGGGTCTTAGGTTGTCGAGACCTCTGCGGGCGGGTTCAACCCTTTACGCGGACCGTGGGCCGCCCTTTTCGGCCTGGTGGGATCCTACCACAAAGCGCATGGCGCTACCAGAGTTCGATGGTTCCCAAGCATGGAGCCTCGCTAGGACGGTCAAGTCTTGGTCAGTGAATTACGATGCGCTGGAATTCGCTTGTGCCCTCATAGCTTGTGGCGAGGCGTCGCGGGATGCAGCCGGCGCCGCGAGGGAAGCCTAGGCGGTCCTTGCAGCGCCCTTTCTCATCACCTTGTTCATCGCCTTCACCATGATGAAGACCGTGAACGCGATGATCAGGAAGTCTATCACCGTGCTGATGAACGCCCCATATCGAAGGGCGACTGCCGGGACGGGCGCGCCGGCGGCGTCCACGCTCGTCGGCTTGAAGACCCACTCCAGGTTGCGAAAGTCCACGCCGCCAAGGACATAGCCGATGGGCGGCATGATCACGTCGCTCACCATCGAGCTGACGATCTTGTTGAACGCGGCCCCGATGATGATCCCCACGGCCATGTCGAAGGCGTTGCCCTTGAGGGCGAAGTCCCTGAATTCCTGGATAATTCCCATAGCGCCGGCCATTCTCCCGATGCGACCGACCGTGTCCAGCGGAAGTGGTCAGGCTTTCGTCAGCTCTCGTGCAATGACGATGCGCTGGATTTCGCTCGTGCCTTCGTAGATGGTGGTGATGCGAGCATCGCGGTAAAGCTGTTCGACGCGGCACTCGTGGACGAAGCCGGCCCCGCCGTGGACCTGCACGGCGCGGTAGGCGATGCGGTTGGCGGCCTCGGAGGCGTAGAGCTTGGCCATGGAGCTGCCGCTGCGGTCCGTGAGGCCGCGGTCGACGTTGACGGCGGCGCGCCACGTCAGCAGCTTGGCCGCCTCCAGCTCCACGGCGCTGCTCGCGATCATGTCGCCGACAGCCTGGAACTTCCCGATGGGTTGACCGAATTGTTCGCGTTGACGAGCATAGGAGATCATTTCGCCTAGACACGCCTCGGCGATGCCGGTGGCCTGTGCGGCGATGCCGATCCGGCCGCGGCTAAGGCTCGACAGAAACACGCCCAGTCCGCCGCCGCGCGGCCCGATCAGGCTCGCCTCGGGAACGAAGACGTCGTGGAAGTTCACCACGGCCGTCTCGCTACCGCGGATGCCCATCTTGCCGTGAATCGCGTGGCGCTCCACCCCCGATGAGCGGGCATCCACCAGCATCGCACAGAAGTCTTCGTCCTTGGCGAGACCGCGCAGTCGGGTCAGGATCAGCATCCAGCCGGCGGAGAGGCCGTTGGTGACCCACATCTTCTCGCCGGTCACCTTGAAGCCGCCGCTGACTTCGACGGCCGTAGTCTTGGCGCTGCGGGCGTCGCTGCCCGCGCCGGCCTCGGAAAGGGCGAACGCCCCGAACTCGTTCGGCTCGCCCCACTTCGACAAGCACTGGCTCCGTTGAGGCTCGGCCACGAAGCGGTCGATGATGCCCCCGACCCAGCCGTGGACGGCCACGGTTACTGCCGTGGACGGCGACCAGACTGAGAGTTCGTGAATGATCGATGCGAAAGTGCGGTAGTTGCAGCCCAGTCCGCCCAGCGACTCGGGAACGAGCAGGGTGAGAAAGCCCATTTCGGATAGCTTGGGCAGGACCGACGCGACGGACGACTCGTCCTCGTCCCACTTGCGGTCGAGGGGGAGCAGCTCCTCGCGGGCGAACTCCCGCGCCACGTGGATCAAATCGCCGGCTTGATCTTGGCCGAAATCCGCGTCGGCCGGGACAAGGGACATGGGAGAATGTTCCTGGTTACGAGTTCTCTTTTTTCAAATGCATCCGCCCGGGCACCGGCTCGACAGTCCGTTTTCCGGATAGTATGCTGCTCCTGCGTCGTCGTCTCTAGTCGACCTATACAGGAGAAACGCCATGCCGTACACGGTGAGCAAAGCTGAAGTGTGGGCTGCGGACATTCCCAACCGGCCAGGTACGCTCGCGCGAGTCCTCGAGCCGCTCGCCGAAGCCGGCGCGAAGCTCGAGTTCATGATCGCACGTAAGGCGGATGAAAAGACCTCGCGTGTGTTCGTGGCCCCGATCGAGGGCACGAAACAGAAGCGAGCGGCCAAGAGCGCCGGTCTTGTGCCCGCATCCAGCTTGCACTCCATCCGCATCGAGGGACCGGACCGGCCGGGCCTGGGTCTGAAGCTCACCCGCGCGATCGCCAAAGAGAGGATCAACCTTCGCGGCGCGTCCGCCGCGGCGGTGGGACGCAATGCGGTGTTCTATTTCGCCCTGGATACCGCACAGGGAGTGAAAAATGCCATGCGCGTGGCGCGAGAGTTGCTCTCCGGCAAATCGCGCTGATCAACGGCGCGGGTGGCAAACCGTGCGAATCAGGGTCCTGCTCGCAGCGCTCATTCTGGCGGCCGCCATTCTGTCCGCGCCCGCCCAAGCAGAGCCGAGCAAGCTGCGGATCGGCGCCTCGTTTTCACAGGAACGGTCGTCCGCGTCGCTCGACGGCCGAATGCTCCTCCTCATTTCCAAGGACGACTCCAAAGAGCCCCGCTTCCAGCTCAGCGACGGTCCCAAGTGCCAGCAGGTGTTCGGCGTCGACGTCGATGGGCTTGCACCGGGCAACGACGCGATCTTCGACGGATCGGTCTTAGGCTATCCGCTGGCGAACTTGCACGAGGTCCCCCGCGGAGAGTACATGGTGCAGGGGCTCTTGCACCGCTACGAGACGTTCCGCCGCGCCGACGGGCACGTGGTCAAGCTGCCTATGGACCGCGGCGAGGGACAGCAATGGAACAAGGCCCCGGGCAATCTCTTCAGCACGCCGCGGAAAGTGCTCATCGATCCGCGGTCGGAGGAGACGATCCACATTTCGCTCGACCAGGAGATTCCGCCCATCGAGCCGCCCAAGGACACGAAGTACATCAAGCACGTGAGGATCGAGAGCCAACTGCTGACCAAGTTCTGGGGCCGGCCGATGCACTTGGGGGCCTGCGTGCTCCTCCCCCACGGATTTGACGAACATCCCGAGGTGCGCTATCCGCTGATCATCAATCACGGTCACTTTCCCTCGACCTATGACGGCTTTCGCGAGGAACCCCCGGACCCCGACTTGAAGCCCGACTACAGCGAGCGCTTCAATCTGCACGGCTACAACCGCATCCAGCAGGAGTACGCCCACGAGTTCTACAAGGAATGGACGGGCGCGGGCATGCCGCGTTGGATCATCGTGAAGATCCAGCACGCCAATCCGTACTACGATGATTCTTACGCGGTCAATTCCGCGAACCTCGGTCCTTACGGCGATGCGATCATGCACGAGCTCCTCCCATTTCTGGAGAAGAAGTTCCGCGGCATCGGCGCCGGCTGGGCGAGGTTCACCTACGGCGGCTCGACGGGCGGATGGGAAGCGCTGGCGGTGCAGATGTTCTATCCCGACGAGTTCAACGGGTGCTTCGTCGCCTGTCCCGACCCCATCGATTTTCGCGCCTACACCGTCGTGGATATTTATAAGGACACGAACGCCTACTACCTCGATGGAGCGTGGGGTCGTGTCCCCCGGCCGGGGATGCGTAACTGGCTGGGACATCTCAGCAGCACGATGGAGCAACTCAACCAGCGCGAGCTGGTCCTGGGCACGAATTCCCGTTCCGGCGACCAGTGGGACATCTGGGAGGCGGTCTTCAGTCCCGTCGGTGCGAACGGATACCCCAAGCGCATCTGGAACAAGCGCACCGGCAAGATCGACCCTGAGGTCGCCGCCTACTGGCGCGAGAACTACGACCTGCGCTACATTCTCGAACGTGATTGGGCCAAGCTCGGGCCCAAGCTGCAAGGGAAAATCCACATCTATTGTGGTGATATGGACAACTACTATCTCAATAACGCCGTGTACCTCATGGAGGATTTCCTCAAGGGCACAAAGAACCCGCCGTACGACGGCGTGGTGGACTATGGAGATCGCGCCGAGCACTGCTGGAACGGCGACCACACCCGCCCCAACGCCTTTTCGCGCCTGCGATACGACCAGATGTACGTGCCGGCAATTCTGGATCGCATTCAGAAGACGGCGCCGCAAGGCGCAGACATCACAAGTTGGCGATATTGAGGATTCGAACATGCACCGCGCCGCGCTGCTGCTGACCGTTCTTAGCTGCCCGGAACCGTCGTTCGACGACGCGGAGTGCCGCTGCGCCGAAGCGAAGATGAAGCATCAATGGTGCGCGGCCTGCAAGGTGGGCTACGTGGCCGGAGTGCGCATCGAGTCGAAGCTGCTGCACGAGGAGATCGATGCCCACGGACACGACATCGACCCCAAGCTGATGAAGTGCTCTTCGTGCCAGAAGGCCCTGGAAACCGACGGCTTCTGCGAGCGATGCACGATGGGTTTCGTGAAGAAGCAGGCCTACATGTCGCGGCTGACCTACTTCATTGCCAAAGGTGAGACGAAGGACGTGGAGAAGATCGCATGCCCGCAGTGTCGAAAGAACGCACAAAGCCCCGGGTGGTGTGACGCCTGCGGCCTCGGCATGGTTGGGAACGTAGCCCTCCAAGAAAAGTCCGACTTCGAGCAGGCCGCGAAGGCCTTTGATGTGTTCCAGGAGGCCGTCCGTACGCTCAAGCGCTGCGAGTTCTGCGCCATCGCCATGGTCATCGACGGACGCTGCCCCACGTGCAAGGTCACCTACCGCAACGGGGCCCGACTCGAGGAAGCGCCGTAGCCGCCAAGTCAAGCCGTTGGATCACGGCGTCGCATCAAGACAAGCGTGCCGCCGGTGGCGACCGCGAGGGCCGTGGCCAGGAGGCCCCATTCCGTCACCGTCGGGATGCACGCCAGGAACGACGCGCAATCCGGGTCGTCGCAATCGACGTTGTCGTCGCAATTATTGTCGATGCCGTCGGCACAAGCTTCCGTGGCGCCGGGGTTGATCGCGAAGTCGCCGTCATTGCAGTCCTCGGCCGGTCCTGCTGGGCAGAGTGGCACGCCCGGTGATCCGTAGCCGTCGTTGTCGTTGTCGACGCACGGTGCGGCGTTCACCGAGCCGCTCTGGCCCGCAAAGTTGGTCGGAGTGTTCAATCCAGTCGAGCCTCCCCAGCGAAGCGACGTGACGCCATCTGTGGGTACGGCGCCGGAGGCATACGACATCGTGCTGCCTGGGTCGGAGTACAGCCAATACCGCAAGGTGTTGGCGGTATTGAGCGGGAAGAAATTACTCGGAATGATGTAGTCCGGAGTCGGCGCCCCGGGAAGCGCTGCGAAAGCAGCGGTGGCAAGCAGCAAATGCTTGTTCCCGGTGTCGCCGGCTATGTCCGCCGGGAAATTGTACTGCACGCCATTGGCATCGTTTTTCACATACTTCCCCGATAGCCCGTTTTCGGCAGTCGCGCCGCAGCACTCTTTCAGTTCGATGAACTGAATCGTACGGTCCGCGTTGCTGAAGATTTCGCTGAAGTACCAAAGATGGGAAGCGCCCCTCGCTGGCAAACTACCTCCAGCGATCGCGGTCAGGGACGCGACCGTCGCGGCAAGTCCTTTCCTTCGCATGAACGGCTCCTTGTAGCGGGGCAGGAGTGGATTGGAGCGGCGCCACCAGTCCGTGTCAAGCTTCGCGTCGTACGCCTACCAGGGGCTCTTCACGTGGCAGGCGCGACCGGTCTTCTCGATGTAGTCCTGGTGATATTCTTCCGCCGGGTGGAAGGTCTTGGCCGGCTCGACCTGGGTTACGATCTGGCGATCGCCGAAGGTCTTCTTGAGCGTAAGCTCTTTCATGTAGCCCTCGGCCTCGTGCTTCTGCTGATCGTTGGCGTACCAGATGCCGGAGCGGTATTGATCGCCCACATCAGGTCCCTGGCGACTAAGCTGCGTCGGATCGTGCATCTCGAAGAAGGCCTCCAGCAACCGGCGGAACGTGATCCGTGACGGATCGTAAACGACCTTGACGGTCTCCGCGTGTCCGGTCGTGTCGCCGCAGACCTCCTTGTACGTGGGGTTGTCGGTCCGCCCCTGCATGTACCCGCTGACGGCATCGATGACGCCGGGGCCGAGCTGGAAGTAATGCTCCAGCCCCCAGAAGCACCCGCCCGCGAAGTAGGCAGTCTCGGTCTTGGCGGGCGCCGCATCCGGCTTAGGCTCGCTGCCCTTCTCGTGGAACGTCAGCGACGCGGAGTTGAGGCAGTGGCGCTCGCCCGTCCGAGGCGGGCCGTCCTCGAAAACGTGACCGAGGTGCGCGCCGCAGCGGGCGCAGTTGATCTCCGTTCGCGCCATTCCGTGGCTGTCATCGACCTTGCGGGCCACGTGCTGCGGATCGACCTCACGGTAGAAGCTCGGCCAGCCCGTGCCGGAGTTGAACTTGTGTTCGCTCGAAAACAGCGGCAGCCCGCAAACCACGCATGCGTACACGCCGTCCTTCTTGTTGTCGAGCAACCCGCCGCAAAAGGCCGGCTCCGTACCGGCATTCTGGGTGATCCGATAGGCCTCCGGATCGAGCCTCTTCGCCAGCTCCGCGACCTTCTCCCTGGCCATCGGTGTGATGTCGTAACCGGACTTCGAGGTTAGCGTCTTCATGTCCTCCCCTTTCTCCCCGGGGGCCGCCTTCGGTTGACTCTGTCCCTCCACGCGGACGTGCAGCAGAACATAAGCGATGAGAGGGAGCATTGGAACGGATGCGACGACAAAGGCCCCGCCATATCGCCGTTTCATGTCAGGTTTCTCCGATGCGCTCGACCTCCACACACTGCCGATGCTACGCACCTTGGCCGGTTACGGGCGACTCGATTCCGAGATCATGTCCCCCAACCGACGGCTTCTTACAACCGCGGTGAGGCGGGACCGATTGCCCCCTCCACGGGCGACGATGCGGACGCGTAGCGTTTTTTGGAGATCCGGCCGGAGAGGTGGGCAAGGCGACCGGCGCGGACGGCGTGTGCCATGGCGGCAGCCATTTGCACGGGGTCGCGCGCCGCCGCGATCCCGGTGTTGAGCAGGACGCCGTCGGCGCCGAGCTCCATCGCGATGGTGACGTCGGAGGCCGTGCCCACGCCGGCGTCGACGATGACGGGGTAGGCCGGATCGCCGTCTTTGAGGTACTCGATGCAAAGGGAGATGCTCGCGGGGTTGAGGATGCCCTGGCCGCTGCCGATGGGCGAGCCGAGGGGCATGACGCTGGTTGCGCCCGCTTCTTTGAGCTTCCGAGCAAGAATGGGATCGTCATTGGTGTACGCCAGGACCTCGAACCCGTCGGCGACGAGCTGCCGCGTGGCTTCGAGCGTGCCGATCGAATCGGGTAACAACGTCTTGGTGTCCGCGAGCACCTCGATCTTCACCCATCTTGCTCCGCGGTTACCGAGGCCCTCGAGGAGTTCGCGGCTGAGCTTGGCCGAGCGAACGGCGTCCTTGGCGGAGAAGCACCCGGCGGTGTTGGGCAGGATCGTGTAGCGTGACAGGTCGAGATAGTCGAGGATGTTGTCCGGCTTTTTCGCGCCGTCCGATGACAGCACGTCGCGGCGCACGGCCACGGTGACCACTTCGCACTCCGATGCGGCCAGGGCGGCAGCCATCACGTCGAAGTTCTTGTACTTGCCCGTGCCCACGAAAAGCCGCGAGCCGAACTCGAACGAACCGATCGCGTAGCGGTCCGCGCCCATCATCCGCCTCCTACTAGCGTCACGATTTCGATGCGGTCGCCATCGCGGATCACGGTCTGATCGAAGGATCGCCGCGGTACGAGGTCTTCGTTGACCTCGACGGCAGCGCGGATGGGTTCGAGCCTCAGCTCGTCGAGCAGGGTGCGCACCGTCGCTCCGCGCTCGAATGTCCGTGGCTTTCCATTGACGGTGATGTGCATGGGTTGTGCCTGAAGAAGCGTCTCTCCATGTCACGCTGAACCCGCAACAGCGGGCGAAGGGTTTAGGTTCGCCACCAGATGCTTCGCTTCGCTCAGCATGACAGTGATTATATGCCCGCGAGCGGGTTACTCAATCGGCATGAGCTTCTGCGAGAAGATGATGAGCAGATAAACGATCGCGGCCGCGGCGAGGGCCATGCCGATGGCGACCTTGGCTTGAATGCGTCGAGCGGCAATGCCCAAGTCGGGAGCGTCGGCCTTGCGATGAGCCCACAGGGTCAATCCCGCGAGGCACAAAGCACCCGGACAGCCGAGAGACAACACGGCGGTTACAGTGATGTTCGTCATCGACGGCCGGTAAACGGCCATGGCTGCGGCCAATACCAAGGTGACCGCTGCGATCCAGACGCTTGCTAGCGCGAGCATTGCCTCTGTGGTAACCCGGCGGATGCCCGTTGGGAAGCTCACGCCCGCGACCCTCACGGACGGCGCGTTGACAACCGCAGGCGCCTCGCTTATCTTTGACCCGTGCACCACCAAGTTGACATCCTGAGGGCGTGCCGGAGTCGGCGATGACGACCATCGCGGTCATACCGGCGCGCTACGCCGCCACACGGTTTCCCGGCAAGCCGCTCGCCAAGCAGACCGGCAAGTTCCTCGTCCAGCACGTGTACGAGCGCGCGGCCGCATGCCGCTCGATCGACCGGGTGATCATCGCCACCGACGACGAGCGGATCGCTTCGGCTGTGAAATCCTTCGACGGAAAGGTGGTCATGACGCGCCCCGATCATGTGAGTGGAACAGACCGCGTCGGGGAAGTCGCGGATGGGTTGGACTTGGCTGACGACGATCTCGTCCTGAACGTGCAGGGGGACGAACCGGAGATCGAGCCACGTTCGCTTGACCGGCTTGTGGGTCGCATGAAGGATCTCACAGGCGACTTGGGCATAGGCACCATCGCCGCGCCGTTCGCAGACGCCGGCCCACGAGAGGGGCCGGGCTCGCCGCTCGATCCGAACTGCGTCAAAGTCGTCGTGAATTCGGGCGGCGGCGCGTTGTACTTTTCGCGCAGCGCGATACCGTTCCCGCGGGATACGGCGGGGCGCGTCGATCGGCCGTCACGCTGGCTGCTGCACATGGGTGTGTATGCATTTCGACGAGACATGCTGCGGCGCATCAGCGGCGGTCGAATGGCGCCCAGTACGCTGGAACGCGCGGAGTCATTGGAACAACTTCGCTGGCTGCAGAACGGGATAGGCGTGCAGGTCGCCGTCGTCGAACACGCCTGGGTGGGCATTGACACGCCGGAGGACTACGCGGCGTTCGTAGAGCGGTGGCGTGATCGTGTCGCTCCCGCTCTACGCTCGGATCAAGACGCACCGTTGGGAACCGGTGCCAGAGGTGAGCCATGAGACCTGAAAACAACCTCGCGCGATTGGGCCAGTTGTCCGAAGAAACGGAGTTCTTCACCCCCATGCCCGCCGGCTACGAGCCGGGCAAGACGAAGTACGTCATCGTCGTGGGCACGGTGATGAGCGGCTTGGGCAAGGGCATCTTCGCCAGCTCCCTCGCCAAGATACTTCAAGACAAAGGCTTGGTCGTCTCGCCGATCAAGCTCGAAGGCTACCTCAACCGCGACAGCGGCACGCTGAACCCCTTCCGCCACGGCGAAGTGTTCGTCCTCGACGACGGTATGGAGTGCGACATGGACCTGGGCACGTACGAGCGGATGCTCGACCAGGACCTGTCGCGGCTCAACTTCGCCACCAGCGGGCAGGTCCTCTCGTCCGTCTTGGAGAAGGAACGTGAAGGCCGCTACCTCGGCCGCGACGTGCAGATGATCCCGCACGTGACCGGTGAGGTAAAGCTGCGTCTTCGCGAGCTTGCCACCGCGGCTGAGGCCGACGTGGTCTTCGTGGAGATCGGCGGCACCGTCGGCGACGTGGAAAACGCCTACTTCATCGAGGCCGTCCGGGAGATGTCCTACGAGGAAGGCCCGTCCAACTTCTGCTTCGTCGCCCTGACCTACATTGTCGCGCCGACGGCCCTGGGCGAGCAAAAATCAAAACCCGCACAACTCAACCTCAAGCTGCTCAACGCCGCGGGCATTCATCCCGACATCATCGCCTGCCGCGCTTCATCGCCGGTGGGCAAGAAAGTTCGTGAGAAGATCGCCCTGTTCGCCAACGTGCCCATGGATCGCGTCTTCTCCATGCACGACTCAGACAGCGTCTACGTGATCCCGGAGATGCTTCGCGGAGCGGGCATCGACACGGCGGTGATCGAGCTGCTCGACCTCACCGAGCGGGTCGATCGGGCGGCCGAGGAGGCGGCGCGCAAGACCTGGAACTCGTACATCGCTCGCTTCCGCGGCGCCAAGCACGCCGTGACCATCGGCATCATCGGTAAGTACACCACGGTGCGAGACAGCTACGCAAGTATCATCCACGCCATCGAGCACGCCGGGGTGCATCTGGGAGCGAACGTGCGACTCGAATGGGTGGACAGCGCCGACCTTACCGAGAGCAACGTCGCCGAACGGCTGCGCGGCCTACATGGTGTGATCGTTCCGGGCGGATTCGGGGTGCGCGGCGTGGACGGGAAGATCGCCTGTGTTCAGCACGTCCGCGAGAACCGCGTGCCGTACCTCGGGCTGTGTTACGGCATGCAGATCGCGGTCATCGAATTTGCCCGCCACGTGTGTGGAATGGCCGGGGCGTGCAGCACGGAGATCGAGCCTGATGCACCTCAGCCCGTGATCGACCTTCTACCCGAGCAGAAGAAGATCGAAGGTCTGGGGGGCAACATGCGCTTGGGCGGCTATGACGTGGTCCTGACGCCACGGAGCTTGATCTGGGAACTGTGCGGCGGCGCCGATCGCATCCGCCTGCGTTTCCGCCACCGCTACGAGGTAGACCCGCAGTACATCGCGGCGCTCGAGAAACAAGGCATGATCTTCTCGGGAAGGAGCCCGGACCACCCCATCATGCAGGTCATGGAGTTGGCGCGGGACCGACACCCCTTCTTCCTTGCAACGCAGGCCCATCCGGAATTGAGCAGCCGACCTCTCCGCCCGCAACCGATGTTCGTCGGTCTGGTCCGCGCGGCCCTGCGCGCCGCAGGCATCGACGTGGCCGTGTCGGCGACCGTCGAAACGTCCGGGCTGACCTCCTCCGATTCGCTGGGCCCCGCCCAAGCACCGGCGTGATGTTCGTGCCCGCCTTGGCGAAGGCTTCGTTCCCCGCCACACGCTACCAAGGAAGCAAGCGAAAGCTTGCCGCCGCCATCGTCGAGCAGCTTCGCGACTTCGACTACGCGACCGTACTCGATGCATTCGGAGGGACCGGCGCCGTCGCCTACGCCTTCAAGCAAGCGGGCAAGCGAGTCACCTATAATGACGTTCTCGGTTTCAACCACCAGATCGGCACGGCCCTCATCGAGAACGACACGGCGCAACTATCCGAGCCAGACATTGAGTCGGTTGGGAGCCGCCAGACGGGCGTGCGCTACGGCGACTTCATCGAGCGGACCTTTGCGGGCATCTATTTTACAGACGAGGAAAACCGCTGGTTGGATGTGGCCGTGGGCAACATCTCTCGCCTCGACGACCGCTTCAAGCGATCGCTTGCCTGGTACGCCCTGTTTCAATCGGCGATGGCCAAGCGGCCGTACAATTTGTTCCATCGCGGCAACCTGTATATGCGCACCGCCGAGGTGCCGAGGTCCTTCGGCAACAAGGCCACGTGGGACCGGCCCTTCCCGGAGCACTTCGCCCGCTTTGCTCGCCGCGGCAATGCGGCCGTCATCGACTGCGGCGGTGCGGGTCGCGCAGTTTGCGGCGACGCCCTGCGTGTTGAGGGGAACTTTGATTTGGTCTACATCGACCCGCCGTACCTCAATCACGCGGGCGTGGGCGTCGATTACCGACACTTCTATCACTTCCTGGAAGGGATGCTCGACTACGAAGATTGGCAGAACCGAGTCGATTACGCGCTCAAGCACCGACCGTTGATCCGAACAACGCAGCCGTGGTCGGATCCGAAGCAATGCCACCAAGCCTTCCGATCGCTGTTGGAGCGATTCCGCGACAGCATTCTGGTCATCTCCTATCGGAGCGATGGCACTCCTTCGATCGACGAACTGACCGGCATGCTCCGCGACGTGAAGCGTCGTGTGCAAGCCCATCAGGGCGCTCGGCGCCCGTATACGCTCTCGACCAATCGTGAGAGCCGCGAAGTCCTCCTCGTGGGTAGCGATTGAGCGTTTTCCCTTGAGGCTTCGGCTGGAGGCGCTGGCGCGAGAGCTTCTGGGACTAAGACTGAGATTTGTAAACTGAGTAGTGAAAACCCTTAAGGGAGGTGCGGCACGCTTCCGATGGAACCTCGTTGACGCCGGAATTTCCGGGTGACCGCCGTCAAGTTTCCTGGGCGGCGGCCTATTCGGGGTGAGGGCGGAGCCGCGCTCGTAGAACAGCGCGTGCAGGATTCAAATGGGGAGCCGGCCTTGCTGAAGGACCTGTTCACGCGCCTCGAAGCAAGCGGCAAGCTTCCCACGCCGCCGGGCGTGGTCTTGCGCCTTCTGGAGCTGACCCGCCGCTCGGACGTCTCCGTCAAGGAAATCGCGGACACCATCGCCATAGACCCCGGTCTTGCGGCGAAGATCCTGCGTTTTGTCAACTCTCCGATGGCCGGCGTCGCCCGCGAGGTCACGTCCCTCATGCAAGCGGTCAGCCTGATGGGCGTGCGCGGCGTCAAAATGATGGCCCTCTCCTTCTCCGTCGTCACCGGGGGGAACAAGCGCGCTTGTCCGAGCTTCGACCAGGACCTGTTCACCATTCAGTCGCTGGCTTGCGGGGCCGCGGGCCGAGTGCTGACCACCCTGACCAAGAGCGGATCATCCCAGGAATCGTTCGTCGCCGGCCTGCTCAGCCAGATCGGGCGCTCGGCCCTGGCATCGGCGATCCCCCATGAGTACGGCCAGGTCCTCGCCGCGGCCAAGAGTATTCCTCGTGATCTTCCATCCCTGGAAAAGGCGGCGCTGGGAGGCACCTACGCTTCGGTCGGCGGACAACTACTTCGCATGTGGGGGATTCCCGAATCGCTCTGCCTGGCCGTGGAGTCCTTCCGTTCCATTGAGGAACGCTCCGACGCTCCCTTCCTCGCGCGCCTGCTCGAGTTGAGCGAGCGCGCCGCCATCGTCGTTTGTCCGGGCGGTGAAGTTCGCGACTCGGACCTGGCGGCGTTTAACGCCCAAGCTCAGACGACGTTCGGCCTGTCCGCCGAATCCTGCACCGAAGCCCTCAAGCAGATCGCCGCCGACGTCGACGAGGCCCACAGACTGCTGGATACGCCCAAGAGCAGCCTCCGCAGCAGCGCCGAGATCGAGGCCGAGGTCCGCGACCGAATCACCGAACTCAGCCTGGCCATGCACCTGGAAAACCAATCTCTCGCCCGCCAGCAGGAGGAACTGCTCCGCCGGGCGACTACCGACCCGCTCACGGGAGTGGGGAACCGCGCCGCGTTCGACGCCCGGATGTCGCTGGAGCTCGAGCGCTGCGTGCGAACGCGTTCCCCGCTGGGCTTGCTGATGATCGACGTGGACCACTTCAAGGCCTTCAACGATACCTACGGACACATGGCCGGCGACCGAGTCCTGCAAAACGTGGCTCGGGTCCTCGACGAGAACATCCGCAAAGTGGACTATGTGGCCCGCTATGGCGGCGAGGAATTCGCGTTGATCGCGCCCGGGACGGTCCCGGAGGGGGTAGTCTTCCTCGCCGAGCGCTTGCGGAGGAGCATAGAATCCACGGCGCTAAGCTGGGAGGGCACGCAGCTCAAGATCACGGCGAGCATCGGCGTGGGGCTATTGACCGAAGTAACGCAGGTAAAGGATGCCGCGACCACGATCATCCGCGCCGCGGACGAACAGCTTTACGTTGCCAAATGCGCAGGACGCAACCGGGTCGCACACAAGCCCTTGCCGGCGGCGCCACAGCCCGCGGCGACGGCTACCGCTTGAACGTTCTTACGGCTTGCGCTTGGGAAGCATGGATTCCACGACCTTGGCTTCTACAACCACTTCCACGCTCCCATCGCTGAGGAACTTCGTCGAGACGTAACGGAAGGGTGGAGCGCCCTGCCGCCCGGTGGGGTCGATCTTCAGCGCCAGGTTCCGCGCCGCGGCTACCTCCGCCGCCCGCCGGGCCATGAGCTTCGCCCGCGCGCCGGCCATGCCCTTGGGCGGATGACCGACGCCGGTGGCTTGAATGGCGACCACCCTGGAAGTTGGCGCGGGCGCCTGTGCCGACGCCTTCGGGCAGACCGCCCATGTGATGGCGACCATCAGCTTCGCAACCTGGCGCGATCCTAAAATCATGAGCGTACTCGAGAGTTATAGACCGCTGCGACCTTGAGCCGTTAGCCTCCTGTGGGAAACCCGCGATACCGAAAGTCGGCCCAACGGTGTTCCGATTATTGGACTAGCAAAGCACCCATGTTCCACCTCGTCACATGTCGCATCGGAGCGTTCAGCGTCTGCCTACGCAGCGAGTTGGCCCAGGTGGCCGAGGACTTCGCGGCCCTATACCCCAACGCACCGACCAAAGCCGCGACCGACGATCAGACCATTCACATCGAAGTCCGGCGATCGGGGCGCTCGCGGCTGGGCCGGCGGCTCTACCGTGTTTACGCGGACGGGGAAGAAATCGGCGGATGGCGCCCCAGCAGCGGCGTGTTTCCGTTTGTCGAATGGGGAATCAACCTGCGCATGATCGCGAGGCGGTCGGAGTACCTCCAGCTTCATGCCGCGTCCATGACCCGATCGGGGCGCGGTTTCATTTTCGCGGGGGAGTCCGGCTGCGGGAAGTCGACCCTGGCTGCAATCCTCATGGCCCGGGGCTGGGGCTATTTGTGCGACGAGTTCGCATTGATCGAGCCCGATACTTTGCGACTCCAACCGTTTCCAAAGGCCTTGTGCATCAAAGCGGGGTCGTACCGGACCATCCGGCATCTCGGCCTGCCTTTCGGGCGACGCCGGGATTACATCAAGCAATACAAGGGTCGCGTCGGGTACATCCGGCCTGCGCCGCTCGGCGAGGCCGCTCCCGCGCGATTCATCATCTTCCCGACCTATCGCCAGGATGCGCGGGCGTGTCTGCGGCCGATTTCGCGGGCCCGCGCGGTGATGGATCTCTACCGATGCTGTTTCAATAAGAACGTGTTTCCCGATGCGGCGCTACCGGCGCTGACCAAGCTCGTGGGGCAGTGCGATTGCTACCGCCTCGATGGGGGCGATCCCGGCGAGACGTGCCGGCTCCTGGATTCGCTCGTGCGACAGCGAGCGGACGTGATGCCCGTCACATCGACAAGCGAGCGGGCTTCGCAGCGGCATTCCAAGCAGGGCCGCCCCGCCGCGCTGCGCAGCCGACGTGAGGTGCTGCGTTTGGGAACCAAGCTGGCCTATGTCGTGCCCTCCGTCGTCTTCCTCTCCAGGCAACAGGCCTTCGCGGCGACGAGCATTCCCAGTGGGCTGTGCTCGACGCTCGTGCAAAACGGCGGGCTCTGCGAAACGGACACCGACTGCTGCACCGGCGTCTGCAACCTGGGCGTTTGCTCGGGCAGTTGACGACGATTGCACGTGCCTTGCGCTCAGCATGACAGACGTGGGGCGGAGCGAATGCGGTTCAGCATTATTACGGCAAAGCCTGTAAGCAGGAGAGGTATCATCGCGACGCCGCACATCCGTGGAGCAGGGCGGGCGGCCTCGTCGCCACGGGGCTTGCCGACCGCGAAGGTGCTGCCGGCGATTCGACGAACGGCCCAGTACTCGACTCCGCCAAAAGCGTCGGTGTTGTAGCCGGACTGCCCGACGCGGCCGGTGGGCGCGGACTCGCCAACCCGCTTGCCGGCCGGGCGCCAAAGCGGCGCACGGCCTTCGTCGTCCGTGAGCACGTGCAACTGCAAATCAGCGGGCGAAGCGCCGAGTGCGTCGATCTCACTTTCCGTGAAGAACATGCTGACAGTCATAGCCGCGAGTGGATCCACATTCTCGGGGTCGACCTTGAGCGTTCGATCCAAAGCCAGCCCGTCCTCGAAGCCGGTCCGCGTAAGCGAGGGGAAGTCCTGGATTTCGTAGTTCACGAGGATCCCGGGCTCCGCGGAGACAACCTGGATCGTTCCCAGCGGTTGCCCCTCGCCGTCAATGATCAACTCGTCGAAGACGCCCTCGATGTCGGTGATCCCCGATCCGATGGCCATCACGGAGGCCGCGCCGCCGCCGCCCGCCGTGCAAGTCGGGGTGAGCAGGAAGGCGCGGACGTTGCCACTGCCGTTGGTGCCCCAGCCGGTGATGAAGCCGTCGTCGTTGACGTCGGTAGCCCGCGTCAGCGTCCAGCCCGAGGCGCCCGAGATAAGGCTGTTCAGGTCGCGCATACCATTGGCGCCGTCCCAGACGAAGGCGCGGAACGCACCACCGGTGACGTTGGACGTGCCCACGACGACCTGGCTGGCGTTGATTCCGAAGGCCCAGCTTTCCGTGCCGCCGGTGAGGACGCCGAGATTGAACATGGCCCCGTCGTAGATGAAAGCACGCTTTGTGGTGGCGTTGACGTAGGATCGGCCGGCGACGTTGCCGGCGCTGTTGATGGCCTCGGCGCGATGGTCGGGCCGTACCGTCTCGCCGCCCAAGGTGCCGAGGTTGGTCATGGTTCCGCTGGCCCAACGGAATGGACGGTAGTTGCCACTGCCGTTCTGCGCGCCCCCGACGACCTGCCCGGAGTCGTTGAGGTCCGTGGCCGTGCTCTGCGTGCCGCCCAGCGTGCCCAGACTGTTCATGCCCGCACCGAGCGTGTACGCCGGCGACGGCAGGTAGAGGAATGCGAGCCGATTGTCCGACGGCGACCCGAAGTTGTTCACCGAGCCGACGATCTCGCTGTTGTTGTTGACCGCGATGGCTTCGCTGTCCAGGCGGCCGCTGATGACCCCCAGGTTGACCATACCGCCGCCGCTGGTCCAGGAGAAGGCCCTCCGCCGGCCGCCGGCGATGTGCGACCAGCCCACCACCATGTTGGCGTTGTTGACGCCGTGAGCTTCGGCGTACGACCCGCCGAGGTTGCCCAGCGCCGTGAAGGTTCCGCAGCTTTGATACCAGGCGACGGGGTTGCCGCTGGAGTCCTCTTCGAACCCGGCGATCTTCTCGGTGGCGTTGAGGTTCCAGCCCAGGCTGGACTTCGTGCCGGTAATCGCACCCAGGTCGGTGACCGTGTACGACACCGACGTGCTGCACGTCGTCCAGTAGCCGACGGCGTAGTAGCTATTTGCGCTGGCGCCGGGATTCGTGTGCAGAAACTCTATCGTGGCGGTGGAGTCGGAGGCCACGTGCATCCGGGCCATGGATGCGCCGCCGTCTTCGGCTTCGTGGATGTTGATGTCGCGGTCCAGTGATGAACCGTTCGCGCGGACACCCATCCAACGCTCATTATCGGCGTCTTCGTTGGCGAGGACCATTTCGACTCGGGCAGAGTCGGGGACACCGCTGGCGGTGAGATCTTTGTCGTCCCAGCCATCATTCGATGTGGGGCTGCCCACATCAGTGAACAGCTCGCTATAAGCAAGCGGGGCTTTGCTCCAATACCCGACAAGATAGAAGTTGATATCCGAATCATCTTGGGCATAGACTTCGATCGTCGAACCCGTCGAAGTATCCGCTTCGACGAACAGGGTAACTGTTTCCACACCCGTGGTGACCGGCTCGCCTTTGCGGATATTGAGCCGCCGCTGGAGGCCCGACCCCTTGGTACGGACGCCGGCCTCGGACTCGTTCGTCGCGTCGTCGTTGGTCATGACGATCTCGGCCACGTGGCCGGGGCCGACGCCATAGGAGCACAGGTTCGTGGGTTGCCACGAGGCGTTGGCACCGGCGGTGAAAGTGCTGAAGGTCTCGACGTACGTGCCGCAGGTCCAGTAGCCCAGCAAATGGAAAGTGGGCTGCGAAAGGGTGTCCCCATAATGCTGGATTTGCGAGCTGCTGTTGGTTTGCACGTGCATCACGAGGGCATTGACACCACCCGCCTCCGTCTTGTGCAACAATAGGCGGCGCTCCAGGCTGGACCCGACGGCGCGAACGCCACCGTCTCTGTCGTTCGCGGAGGCGTCCTGTTCGATGGCAATCTCGACCACAGCGTTGGCGGGAACGTTGAAGGGCGAGCCGCTGAGGTCTTTCGTCTCCCAGGCGTCCGCGGTGTCCGCCGTCCAGGTCGAGTCCGCCTCGAAGTAGCACTCGATTGCTTCCTTGTGCGTGACGGAAGACGTCGAGCCCGTGACCCCCTGGGTGGCGGCGATGTCCGCCGTGGCCAGTCCGATGGTGACGGCATCCCCGGTGGACAACGACGCGAAGTCCGCGCGGAGAATAAAGTGCGTGGCCGAGGAAACAGCGAAGGAGGTCGAAAACGTGATCGTGCCCGCGCCCGTGTTGACGGATCCCGCGCCGCCCACCGTGGTCGTTTCGCCGACGCCGATCGTTCCGTTGGAATTGCTGTCCGTGACGATTTCCACTCCCGCCCAATCCCCGTTGACGAGGCCCACGATGCTCGTCAGTCGGAACACGATTTGCGTGACCGTCATGCCGCCTGCGCAGGGAGTCAGCTTGAATGAGAACAACTCCGCGTTCGTCTCCGCGCCGCGTTCCTTGAAGGCGTCCATTTCCTGGCCCGCGTCGTGGTTGGAGAGGAGCACGCCGACGTCCCAGTAGCCTAAGAGGTAAAAAGAGTGTGTGTCACTCACGTCCTCGTGGCGAAAGTCGATAACCGCCGAGCTATCGGTCTGCACGTGCATGCGGCCGAAGTCGCCGCCGCCGTCGGTGTTCTGCCGCAGGTCATACAAACGAGCGAGTGAGGAGCCGTTGGCCCGCACGCCCATCTCGTTCTCTTCCGTGGTCGATTCGTTGGAGAGCAGAAACTCGGCAACGTCGCCATCCCCAACTCCCTGCGACGTCAGATCGATGTCTTCCCAGGCGGCGTCCGCGGTGGGGCTGCCCACGTCGACGAACTTCTCGACGTACGTCCCGGGAGTCGCCGTCCAGTAACCCACCAGATAGAAGTCGACCTGGCCTGCGTGGCCCGCATAAATCTCGACCGTCGCGTTGGCAGTGTTGTCTGCCTTGACGATCATGGTGGCTGTGTCCACGCCGTCAGGCGTGGATTGGAAAAGGATGCGCCGTTCCAAGCTCGACCCGTTGGCTCGAATACCGCCCTGCCAGGGGGTGGAACCGGCCACGTTAATGATCACGACCTCGGCGGTATCGCCCGGGCCTACGCCGTGGGTGGCGAGGTTCTCATCCTCCCAGACGTTGATGCTGCCCACGTTGAAAAGCTGGAAGTCCTCCACGTAGGTACCGCAGTTCCAGTAGCCGAGAAGAATGAACTCCACGTCCGCCATCTGTTGTGCGTAGTGCTGAATCTGGGAGCTGGCATCGGTCTGCACGTGCATGGTGACCAGGTCGGTGCCGCCGCCGGTGGCCTCATCGAGGTCGAAGCGGCGCTGCAAGCTGGAACCCACGGCCCGCAAGCCTCCGGACCGTGAAAGCGTGGCGTGCAGGTTGCGTACGGCAACCTCGACCACGGCGTTGGCGGGGACATTGAACGGCGCTCCGGCCAGGCTCTTGGTCTGCCATGTGCCGTTGGACGTGGCGCTCCAGGCTTCGAACTTCTCGGTGTATTGAGCGTGGGCGAGGTTGGGGAAACACAGAAACACAGAAACGCAGAGATAAGGCAACAGGCAACGGGCATTAGGCATCAGGCGGGGACGAGGAAATGTGCCATCCATGGCTCGGATACTCCCTTAGGCTAGGCGGATTGCATGCGCGTACTTCAACTGCCCTAGCTGGCTGTATCGGGTTACGGAGGGATCAGGCATTAGGCGTCAGGCGACAGTAGCATTAGGCATTAGGCACCAGATAGGCATTGGGCATCAGACAGCAGGCAACAGAACATGGAAAGGAAAACATGGAAATAAAGACATTTCGAGACTTGGTGGCCTGGCAGAAGGCGGTGCAGTTGGCCAAGACCGTCTATAAGCAAACGTCGCTCATGCCAGACAGCGAACGGTTTGGCTTAACGGCACAGATTCGCAGGGCCGCCGTCTCCGCACCCTCCAACATTGCCGAAGGGTACGGCCGGGAAAGTCTGATGGACTATGTTCGTTTCCTTAAGATGGCCCGCGGCTCGCTGATGGAGATGGAAACGCAACTGCTCCTTGCGGAGGATTTAGGCTTCCTGCAAATCTCCAGTGAACTGAATGAACGACTGAGTGAGACAGGCCGCGTCCTGCAGGGTCTCATCAATAGCTTGAAGGAAAAGTAGGCCCAGGGATGGGCGTGCTAGCGCCTGTTGCCTAGTGCCCGTTGCCTAATGCCTATTGCCTGTTGGCTATCTGTCCGCCTACTCGACGAGTTGAAGGTCCGTTCGCCCCACGCCGGGAACGGTCAAGGCGAGATCGATCTTGGACGGATCGACGATCTCGAAGACCAGGTTGGGAAACTGCGGTCCGCCGCCGTCCGGGTCGCTGCCCACGGCGATGATCTTGTAGGCGACGAGCCCGCGGCGCGCGCCCTTGGCGTTCACCCACGGCGAAGTGTCGTCGATGTCGTTCTTGTACAAGGGAGCGACCAGCACCCGACGGGGGTCCACATACGAGGACCATAGCGCGGGGTCTGCGGCCGGTTCCACGCCGACGAGCGGATCGAGGTCGCCGCCGGAGATTCCCCGGTGGTCCCCACTCTCCTCGTAGAGCAGGAAATCCTCCAGCGACGGACTCGAGGATTCCGTGAATTCGAAGCCCGCGCCGACCGCGAACATCCCTTCGTCGCCCACCTGCCCGGTGGGCAACTCCAGCACCGTCCCCGGGGGGATGTTGATGAACCCGTCGCCGCCGCCACCGCCGTCGTCATCGTCATCATCGTCGTCGTCGTCGTCGTCGCCGCTGTCGCTGAGCAACTCATCGGGCGTCATACCGAGGTCATCGGCAAGGTCCACGATCACGGGGGTGTCGGTGTCCATGACGTCATCGTCCAGCAGGAACCAAACGCCGTCGGCATGGCCCAGCGCCGTGGCGCTGGCCGACACCTGCGTGGTGGTGATTCCCAGCATGGGGGCGAAGAAGAGCTGGAGCGGATTGCCGTTTGCGTTGGAGCAGCGGACCAGGACGTGGGCGGCGTTGAGCGGCGCCTCGCCGGCGGTGAAGGTGCCCGAGGCTGCGTCCCAATGGCCGAAGGAGACGCCGGAGCCCGTGAGGACGTTGCCGTAGCGCGCCGCGTTGCGCTCCGCGTAGTCCAGGGCGGCATCGCGTGCGGAGTTTTCGTTCGGCAGGGCCCAGGCCGCGGCCAGGGCGGATGCGTCCGCGGTGTTCTGCAACTCCGCGCGGGCACTGTAGAGGTAGCCCACGTCGATGGTCAGCGCCGCGCAGCCCAGCAGCACGACCATGCTCACGGCGACGAAGACGATCACGGCGCCTCGTTGCGGGCGCGGCTCATTCCACATGCGATGCTCCTCCTTCGGCATCCCTCCCCCGCAGGTCGAAACGATACAAGTACACCCTACCGCACGAGCACCATCCGCCCAACCGCGCCCCCGGAACTCGGGGCGCTGGAACTGATCTACTGGCCGAGGCGGCGAGTATGCCAGAGCCCAGCGTTTGCGTGTCACTCAACGAGGGCAGCGTACCCCATGGTCCCAATCGTGCGGAATATGCCCTGCAGTTGCACCGTGTACTCGGACGCCGCGCCGGCGGCGTAGAACTCCTGCCCGCCGGTCATCTCCGCGATCTCCTGCAGGACGGCGCGGTCCGCCCCGGCGCCCACGCTGATGGTGTACACGGGGATGCCCAGTGCGACGGCGTCCGCAGCGACGGAGACGGGGTCCGGCCCCGCGTTGGACACGCCGTCCGACATCAGGACGATCATCGGCCTCGCGTTTTCCCGAGCACGGGAGCTGGTGAGCTCGTCGATGCCGAGTTGAAGTCCGCCGCCGATGTTGGTGTTGGAGTCGTAGTAGTTTGGCTGCATTGCGTCCAGACGGTCCGCGACGGACTCCCGGTCGAACGTCAGATCAATCTCGTGTCGCGCGGTGGTGGCAAAGACCTCCAGCGACATTTGGTCGAAGGATCTGGTAATGGCGACCATCTCCCGAAGCCCATCCTTGATGCTCTGCATCGGTTCCTCCGGGGTCCCGGTAAGATCGGTTTCGCTGAAGTTGTATTTTCGGTCCAACAGGAACTCGACGTAGGTCTTCAAGCCGAATCGGAAGCGGAAACTCGAATAGTCGTTCGTCAGTCGGTTGTTGTTGCCCGCGACCCAATCGATGAGCTGGGCCCAGGTCCAGTTCTTGCGGTAGGGTGGATACGCGGCCCAGGTCAGCTCACCGGAGCTCACACTCGTGTCGCCAGCGCTGCTCGGCGTCCATTCGGCCACGCCGATCATCACCGCGACGCGGTTGGGCCAAGAGGCGCTGCTGCTGCTGTTCATGATCGAATTGCGCCGAGCGGCGTTGTACCCCCGGGCGGTCAGGCTGGCGGTGATCGCCCCGATGGCGCAGGGGGCGTTGTTGGGGATGTACCACAATCCGGGGTCCGTCGTCGGATTGTATGTGGTCGTGACCGGATCGCCCCAAGTGCTCATGATTCCGATGGTCGGGCCGGTGTCGGTGGCGTATTCGGTGTCACCCTCCGCGCCGGGCAGGTAGGTGTCCGACGGTGGCGGGCCGTCCAGCGAGGCCCAGATGTCACGAATATTGATCTGCCTGCTCTCGTAAAAACGCATGTCGCTGTCGTATTTCATCGAGCCGGAGAGGTCGATGACCACGGCGATATCCCGCGCTCCGGTCAGTCCCGCCAACGCGGAAGCGCGCACTTCGGCGGAGCGCTTTCCAAAAATGGCGGCGAAGTAGAGGGGCACGGGGCCATTGGATGAGTTCTTGCTGGCCTGGATGTTGATTCGCACCGAGTCCGGGAAGACTTCGGTCGGCGTAAAGTCGAAGGAGGTTGACTCCGCATCGAAGTCGATCCTTCCAAACACCATGTCGTTCGATCCGATGGTCAGATTGCGACCGAGGGTGCTATGGCGCTGGATGATCTCGATGGCCGTCTGCCGCGCCTTGGCCACGCCGTTCGCGCTCCGGTCACTCGCGAGGACGTTGGTGGCGGCGAGCGCGCCTGCGTCCGCCGCGTTCTGCAAGTCCGCGCGGCTGTTGAAAAGCACCCCCACGTCGATGGTCAGGGCCCCGAATCCCAGCAAGACCGGGATAAGGATTAGGACCAGGACGGCGACACCGCCTCGACGATGCGACGATGACGCACGAGCAATAGATGCGTACACAGTTGGGACGCCCTTTCCTCCCTCGTTGTAACCGAGCCCGCGCGCTGGCGGCACCCGGGCGGCGCGACAATCCCGAGGACTCTCGGGACTCAACGCTTTGCGTCCCAACCTTGCGGTTGGTTTGCCCTTCGGGATGTACTCCTTCCAAGCATACGAAATGGAGCTCTACGCGGCCAAACCGCGAATTGAGCGAGCAGGTGCATATTATCGGCAATGGTCAAGCACTAGGGGCGAGGAGGGCATTAGGCAGTGGCCTATGGCCTAATCATTTGGATTGATCGGCCGACTCGAAGGCACACCCGATCAGGAAACCGCGCAACGCGGCGCTGCAATGGGCAACGCGGGCCTTGAGCCAGGGGCGCGGGTCATTGTCCGAGGACTCTCGAACGTATAGAACTTTCCCGCCCCGCAACCTCGTCCTCGACCAAAAGCCGATGCCCCCTTCAGAAATGTGCTGCAGGGCGACGCGCTGTAGGGGATCGTCGCCGGCGGGGTCGAAACAAAGCTCGAGGTCCAGCGGGGCTGTGATCCGAGGCCATTTGCGTTTGCCTGCGTAGAAGTCCGGCGAGCCGACCGCGGCGGCCAACTTAAACAGTCGGCCGATTTCCGCCTTGCCTCCGAGTGAGATGGTGACGGTCTCATTCATCGTGGGTCGCTCGCCAGCCGGGCGCACGGGGCGGCGGTACAGGCACGCCCGGGTCGAAAAGCCTTCGGCATGTACTTGTTTCAAGTATACGAAATGGTGGCCCGAGAAGGCGGCCCGCCCGCCTTGACCCTAAAGTCCGGACCCCATTTTCAAGGCCTGAGCGGGCGGTTTTCGCCAAAATATCGGAAGTCGCTAAACCGCCACCGCGCCCATTCCGATGGATATAACGACCCGATAAGATAGGGTCGCAATCGGGCCGTCGGCGTAAGGCCCGCGGACGATCACCGGACATGACCAACAAGGGCTATTGCCAAATGGCCCGGTTTGAGGAGCACGAGACTCATGACACGACGAAGCGTGCGAGGACGGTTGCTACGGATGGCGTGTACGTTGGCAGTGGGTGGGTCGGCGTTTCAATTGAGCGGCTGCGACCCGGCCGTTCGCTCGACTCTGCTCGAAGGGTTGGAGAGCACGACCTCCAGCCTCTCGACGGCCTTGATCTCCGCCTTCTTCCTGAGCCTTCAGGACGACGCGGCGTCGAGCTCCGACCTGACCACGACGTAACGGTCGACGCGTAGCGTAGGAAAGTCACGCGGCCAGACGCGCCAGCCGGCGCGCCTGGCCGTTTTGCATTCCTGAAGACCCGCAGGCGTGCGGGAGGGCGAGCCTCCCCTTGTCGCTTCGTGGCTTTTCTTCGTGCCTCAGGGCCTTCGTGCTTCAGTTGCACCGTCCGCATCTGTCGCGGCAGAAGCCGGTGGTCGCGGGACCGCCGGCCCCGCAGACGCCCGTGGCACACGTGCCCGGCGAGCAATCGCTGTTCGCGTCGCAGGGGATGCCGGGGTTCGGCGAACCGGCCGAGCAAGCGCCGCAATCCAGGTCCGGCGCCGGCGGATCGCCCACACTTTCCGTGCAAGGCTCACCCGCCCGCGGACCCGATTGACACTCCCGCACGCACTGAGCGCCGGCGCCATGCGGGCCGGTACACTGGCCGTTGCTCGAGCAGACCGTCGTGTCACACGGCACCGTCGACGGGCAGATGCACGGGCCGCTGAAGCCGTAGGCGAAGCCCTTCACCGCATCCACCACCACGGCGATGTCCGTCCCGTCCACGTCGTTGGTGGGGATC